>Ga0247815_10000147_pt1 | contig 53656 bp, 109 predicted proteins | sample UWRJL194509B1_FD_181014 | JGI IMG/M metagenome (GOLD analysis project Ga0247815, IMG submission 181014) | Plant litter microbial communities from Arlington Agricultural Research Station in Wisconsin, United States - UWRJ-L194-509B-1 | ecosystem: Environmental > Terrestrial > Plant litter >... | reverse complement strand
TTAGTTTAAGCAATGTTTAAAAACTTTAATGTCTTTTATACTGTAGTCGTTGTGGTTTCTAAATGAAAACAAAAACCAGTGTTCAACTTTATGGTTAGGTATATAATTTATGCCTCCTTTACCTGTGTAATTTAGCATTTGCATTTTACTACCCCAATAAACTTCATAAGGGTATAAAGCTAAACATAAATCTGTATTTTGTATTTCGTAATAATTTACAGTCTTCCAGTTTAAAGGGGTGGTATTTTGCATGTCTAAGGTTATTTAATATGTTTAGGAAAGTACTTAACGGTTCTTTCTATAATATAACTTCCATCAATTTCCGCACTATAATCAATATAATGCAACTTTTCTCCGAAACTATAACTATTAGGCATATTAACCCAAATAACCATTTCTACTTTATTGCCTTGCTTAACATTAATGTAAGCATCAGAATAATTTTCATTCCATAATGCTTTAGCTTCCGATAATGTAAGTTCTGTTTTATCTACCCTAATTTCTATTTCCTTAAAATAAGACCCTGTTTCTACCGAATATTGAAATCCGCAGTTTTTTTCTTCCGATGTAATTGAATTGTTTTCCATAATATTATTGTTTAATGTTGTTGTTATCTGAGTACAAATGTAAACAATATATTTACATAAACAAACATTTTAGTAAATAAATTTACTTTTTTGTTTTGTAATTAACTTATTTGTTTTATATTTGCAGTAACAAAAACGATGAATATTATGGCTGCAATAAAACAATCTTCTTATAAATATGAATTTAATAATGGTTCTTATTTAGTTACTAAAGGCATTAAAACTAAGTTTGACTGGTATCTTGAAATAAACCTGACTAATGATAAGGATGGAAATAAAAGGTATGTGTATTTAGATAGAAGGGTTTTTCATACTAAAAGAGGCGCAGTTAATTACGCTATAGATATTCTAAAAAAATGTAAATTATATATTTAAAGATTTAACAATGATAACAATTGAAATAACCGAAACACACCCCGATCCAAACTACAACGAGCCTTTAAGTAACCTTTATAAAGATTACGGGGTAAATCCTAACTATGAAAAAATAATTGAATTATGAGCAATAAATATAATGTAGCTATATATGATTTAGAAGGTAATTTTATAACTTCTACTTTCGGTATTGAGGAAGCTTCTAATTTAACGGGTGCAGATAGAAATTTGATATCTTGTATAGTTAATGGTAAAAACACAAAAGGCAATGATTTCCAATTTAGACGATTTGAGAAAGAACCTATAAGAAAAATAGGAAATGTATTATCTATAGTTAAAGGCATGGATCAAAGACCAGTAGCTAAATATTTTGAAGATAAATTAATTTGCGTGTACAACTCCATTCGTGAAGCTGAAAGTAAAACCAAAATTGATGTAGGAAGTATACACCAAAGCTGCACAGATAAATGCAGAGCAGGTATTTTTAATTTCAAATTCATTTAACCATGCAAGACAAAATACAACAACTAAAGCAGCTTGTAAATGATAAGCGGGAAATTGAAAAAAGATGTGATTTAATGGTTAGTGAAAGTTGGGGGCGTTGTGATAACGATGTTACAGATACTGACTTTTACGCTTTAATGAAACAACGTGACGAAAAAACAAAACTAATTGAACAAATAATAATTGAATTATAAAATGGAAACAACTAAACTAACACTTGAACACTTATCGGTGTATTTGCCTTATGGGTTGAAAGTTAAATGCAATATAACTAAGATATTTAAATCAGACAGGTTATTGCAAATAGATGGTTTACAATCAATAGATGGAATTAATTTAATTTCACTAACTGAATCAATTAAAAGATATGATGTTATGCTGTTTAAACCCATACTAAAGCCTCTAAGCTATTATACAGAAGCTTTAATAAAAACAGTTGGTATTTCTACAAGCCAAAAACAAGATATATGCGCTTTAGCAAACAAAAATATAAATATATCACATCTTGAATTTAGAACTATAATATTTATGGCAAAAGAACATATTGATATGTTTAATTTAATTCCTGCAGGTTTAGCTATTAACTATTTTGAAACTATATAAATGAAAACATTAGAACAAATTAAGTATGAAGTAGCTATTAAACATGGATATGAAAACTTTGAACAGGTAATAACAGATATTGATTTAGATAAACTATCAGGAAATACCGTTGAATATATTTTAAATGAATGTATGCAAGAACACGCCAAACAAATGTGTATAAAGCAAAAACAATTATGTTACGTTGATTACAATAATGACAAAAATGTTCTCGACACTCCATTAGCAACCGACAACAAATAATTAAACACTATGAATAAAAAGAACAAACAGAACGTTACTATTTTAATAGATACCGCAATTCAGAAAATAAGAATTGAAAATCCAGGAACTGAAATAAATCAAAAGTCAATTTCAGAAGATACAGGACTTACACCAAAAACATTAGTAACCTATAATAAAGGTTTTAATTCAAACTCTTTATCAGTTGTTAAATATCTTATGGATAAAACAGGATTAACATTTGATGAACTTGTTAAATTTGAAAATAAATAGTTATGAATCCAAAACAAAAAGCGGAACAATTATATGTAATGTTTGGTAGCTTTAAACTTAAAACATTTTCAAAAAAAGCCGCTATTATATGCGTTAATGAAATTATAGAAGCTAATACAAATGTTACTGTACGTGTTTTAAATGGAGATTACTGGGAAGAAGTTAAACAAGAAATAGATAAGTTATGACAGCAAAGGAATTAGCGATTAAAGAAGCTTATGGAAAACATTGGGATTCAAATAAAGAAAATATTGATGCAGAAGGATGGTTTAATTGTGGTTATTGCACCAATGGACAAGAAGATGCAGAACAAACATTAATAGATTATGAAATACCATATAGAGAAGGTAATTTTAAATGTGATTCTGAATATGGAGATGGATGGTATTACTGGCAGCCAACACTACTTAAAGGAATACACGGCAATAATAATTGGGTAAAAATAGAAAGTGAAAATGATTTGCCTATAAAAGAAGGTTCTTATTTTGTTTATTCAAAAGTAGATTGGGGTATCGGTTATCGTATAGATATTTTTACAGGTAGATTATCTAACGCTATAAACCACGAAACAAGAGAACCTATATTTAGTCATTACCAAGAAATAATTAAACCTAAACCACCAATATATTAATTAAAAACAAAAAACAATAATATGGCAAATTGGAGAAACGCTTTTAAATCTGATTTCATGGCAGCATGGGATATAGATTCTAATGTTATCCTTACAATACAAAGGGTAGAGCAAAAGGATGTGCAATTACAAAAAAAGGAATTAAAGAATGTAGCTTACTTTGTTGAGAAAACTTATCCAAATGGCGAAATTGTAAAGCCTATGATATTAAACGCTACTAACTGTAAGCAATTAAATTCATTTACCGGAACAAAAGAAACTACAGGATGGATTAACCTTGAAGTAGAGATTGGTGTAGTAGCTAATAAAGGCAGAATAGGAGAAGCTAACGGGCTTGCTATACTTCGGGTTTTAAAAGGTGGTATGGATTATTTAGGAAATATTAAAACTCTATTAGACCAAGTTAAAGGCGAATTAAGTCAAGAAGAATTATCAGGAGTTGAAAGGGTTATAAATAATCAAGAACATAACTCCTATAACAAGGTAACTAACTTTCTAAACTCAAAGATTAAAAATAATGATTAGTATAGAGCAAAGAATAGGTCGTTTTACTTCAAGCGAAATATTCAAGTTAATGACTAAAGACAAATCAGGTAAAAATTTTGGTGCACCTGCTTTGACTTATATTGAAGAGAAAAGAGCCGAAAGATGTTTGGGGCGTTCTTTAGATACAGGAGCTTACTCACAAGATATGTGCTGGGGCAAAGTAATGGAGACATGGGCTTTTGAAAACGATATGGGTATAGAATATTCGTTATGTTCAAAAACGACTTTAACGCATCCTAAATATGCTTTTTGGAGTGGGTCGCCTGACTTCACTAAACTTAATACAGCAGGAGAAATGAAATGCTATCAACCTAAGAAGTATTATAGCCTTTCTAAAGCGTTATTAGAGTTAAACGAGGGCATAATATCAGTTGATGAATTTAAAGTCTTATTCCCTGATATTTATTGGCAGGTAGTTTCTAATTCTATATTACTTAATGTAGAATTTTGCGAGATAATGGCTTTTACTCCTTCGGAACTTCAGTTAATGGCTATACGTGAAGAAATTGAAGACACAAACTTTTTGGAACGTATTGGAATAGAACCATGGCAAGGTAGATTTATTACAGAAAAACATATTAGTGAACTTGCTTATATTCCAACTCACAGCAAATGGCCTTCAAAGGTTATACATAATTTTAAACCAACAGATGAAGATAAAAGCCTTTTAATTGAAAAGGTTATTAAAGCAGAAGAAATACTAAATACTTAAATATAATGTAACATTTATAAAACACCGGTAGTATCGTAATTTACAAAAAATCATTTAACGTAAAATAAAGAAACATTAAAACTTATTATTTAAAAATAAATTATGACAAGCATTAAAGAACCAATTAACATTTTAAGAGACATATGCTTCAATGAATCATTAAAAGCAGGATGGCATACTGATTTAGAAACAGGAGCATTAAAAGAACGAAATAAAGCCGAGATGATTTGCCTTATGCATTCTGAACTATCTGAGGCTATGGAAGGAGAGCGTAAAAACTTAATGGATGACCATTTGCCTCACAGACCAATGGTAGAAGTAGAAATGGCTGATACTGTAATCCGTATTATGGATTATTGCGGTCGTTGGGGTTATGATATTGGCGGGGCTATTGCTGAAAAGTTAGAATACAACGCTAACCGTGAAGATCATAAAATTGAAAATAGGATAAAAGAAAATGGTAAACAATTTTAATATCTAAATATTATCCTTATATTTGCAGTAACAAACCCCAGTTTTATTATTGGGGTTTTATTAAAACTTAACGTGTACAAAAATGAACATAACAACAAAAGCATATAATTTAATAAATAATGAATCAAAGTCTTGGCTTGCATTAAAACTTGGCATTACAAGGACTACATTAGACACCAGGCTAATTAAAAATAACTGGAAAAAAACAGAAATACAAATGGTTATATCATTATGTAAATGATTTTTTTGGCTTTAAAAATGTGTAAAATTAAACAATTATAATATAATGGAAAGTAAATTTATAGAACGTGCAAAAGAATCATTTAACAAAGTTAGATTCCTAGATTACTACATGGAAGGACACAAGGGATTTATAGCAGGTGGTTGCTTTAAAAACATTTTTAATAATCAAAAGATAAAGGATATTGATGTTTTTTTTCAATCTGAAAAAGATTTAATAGAAGCAGTTGATGTTTTTGAAAAAGATGATAATTATATTTTTTCTTATGAAAATAAAAATGTAAAGTGCTACAAAAATAAAACTACCAATATTAGAGTTGAACTTATAAGGCATACTTATGGAACTCCTGTTGAAATAATATCCAAGTTTGATTTTTCTATAACTAAATACGCCTATGCTAAACGTTCAGAAAAAGAAGGAATTACATATTATAACATATTTGTAAATACTTTTTTTGAAGACCTTACTAATAAAAAGCTTGTTATAGATGATGTGTTAATATTTCCTATATCTACATTTGAGCGATCTTATCGTTATCGTGGTTATGGATATGGTTTATGTAAAGAATCTAAAGGGAAGTTAATAGATGCTTTAAAGCAAGCTAATACAGAATATTTGAGCATGGATTTGTATTTTGGATTAGATTAACTATTATGGATAAGCTACAATGGTTTAAGTTCTCAATTCTCGATTGGAATATGGGAAAGATACAAAGAGCACCCGAAATTACGCAACTTAGATTTATACGTTTATGTTGTTTATACTGGAATAAAGAATGTGATTTGAGTGTTGAGGATGCTGAAATTGAAATTGACAAAGAACATTTAGATATTTTATTAACCCGAAAGATTGTTAAAGCAGATTTAGGTTTTATAAAAATACAATTCCTTGACGAACAGTTTGTTAACGTATTAGATAATTCAGAAAAAAGGCGTGAAGCAGCTAATAAAAGATGGGCTAAAGTTGATGCAAGTGCATTGCAAACGGATGCAAGTGCATTGCAAGATATAAACTTTGCAATGCAAAATGATGCAGAGAAGAGAAGAGTAGATAAGAATAGAAAAGAGATAGATAAAACTCTATTGTCCGAAATTAAAATTTCAGACGATAATAAGTTTTTAATTGCAAAAGGTTTTCAAATACCTCAAACAGAAATATCACTAAAGCATTTTACAATAGCCGAAAAATTTAGACAGGTATTTATTAAAAATCTTAAAGCAAAAGGATCGCCAACTACACACCAAGAAAAAGCAACGTATAAGGCGTATGTAAGTGAAATACGTTTGATGTTAGAAAATGACGGTGTTACAATGCAAAATCTTTTAGATGCTTATAACTACCTAAACAGCGACGACGAACTATTTTGGAAGAATACTATTTTAAGCGCATCAACGCTTAGAAAAAACATAAGCAAGGTATTGATATCAAAAACATAAAATAATGCCTTAAAACGGATTAAATTAATTAATAGGCTATGCAAATAGATAAATCAATGAACAGACTTGCTTATACAATAGCAAAAGGTAATAAGCCCAACCAAACTGATGCTAATGCTTTTAACGAAGTTGTAGATTGGATAAATTTTGTTAAAGAAGAAAGATTAGCACGTAACCACCATTTTTGTAAAATGACTATGTATGTTTATAATCAGCTTTTATTGCATTATGAAGGCTCAAACATTACAGCAGAAAAGGAAATACAAAATATTCTTAAAGAGCCTTTAAAAGGGCATTACGAGCGTTTTAAATTAAATATGGATATGTTTAGGCTGAACGATTTTTTTAATCACTATGAATTTAAAGATACCGTTAAGCCCCAAAGTATAGAAACACTTAGGGAGGTTTACAAAGAAAATAGCGATAAAGCAAAAGACCCTGTAATTAGTGACAGCTTTGCTAAATTCATGAAAGAACATATGTTTAGCAATGAAGCCATAACTGAAAAGCTTAATAACTTTTTATCTGAATTATTAGTCAGGTATGAAAACAAAGAACATGATTTGCATTGCTGTGAACATTATGCAGATTACGAGGATAAAGGATGTAAAACATTAACAGATAATGAAATTTAAAATGGTAGATAAAATAAATATTACAAACGAAGATAACATTGCTTTAATGGCTCGTTATCCTGATAAATACTTTGATCTTGCTATAGTGGATCCGCCTTATGGGATAGGTGCTGACAAAAAAAACAATGGTAAAAATAGCGATAGTCATGAAAAGAAATCATTAGCTAAAATAAAATCATATGATAATAAGAAATGGGATTTAAATGTTCCTAACGAAAATTACTTCCAAGAGTTGTTTAGAGTCTCAAAAAATCAAATAATATGGGGCGTAAATTATTACCCTTACGATTTTTTATCGGGTGGTAGAATTTATTGGGATAAGTGCGTTACTATGCCTACTTACTCTGATGGGGAGTTAGCTTATTGCTCATTATTAAATAGTATAAAATCTGTCTCTATTGCATGGCACGGAATGATACAGCATGATATGAAAAATAAAGAGGTTAGAATACACCCAACACAAAAACCTGTAAAGCTTTATGAATGGTTGTTAATGAATTATTCTAAGCCTAATCAGTTAGTTTTAGACACCCATTTAGGAAGTGGATCAATAGCGATAGCATGCCATAATTTAGGCTTTAATTTAACGGCTTGTGAATTGGATAAGGATTATTTCGATGCCGCTTGTAAACGACTTAAAAGTCATCAACAACAACTAACTATGTTTTAATTATGGCAATACAGAAAATATCCCCAGTGATAATGCTGCCTAATGACAACCCTAAAGAATTAGATTATTCAGAGGTACACAAAAAGGCAACTATTGATTTAAATATAAAACCACCAAGACCGCCAATTGCAATTTCTATCGGTGTGGATGATATAGCCTACAACGGCACACATTACCCTTTAAGATTTGGTACTTTTGGTAATATATCGATGCTTAAGGGTGAAGAAAAAAGCCGTAAGACATGGGCAAAAAGTTTAATTATAGCTTGTGCAATTGGTGGAATGGCAAATAACCTTTGTTCGGATATTGTAGGATATGATTTAAAAGGCAAATATATAATTGATATTGATACAGAGCAGGACTCTTTCGACTCTTGGAATACAGCAGATAGGATTAAAAGGGCGGTAGGTGGAATACATGAATACTATATACCAATTAAATTAAGGGAATATAGTACTTTTGAAAGATTAGCTTATCTCGATTGGCTATTTACTAAAAGTCCTTATAAAGACAAATTAGGTATAGTTTCATTAGATGGTTACGTTGACTTCATAGCAGATTTTAATTCGCTTACAGAGTGCGTGGAATTTACACAAAAGCTTATGAAATACAGTACACTTGCAAATTGTCACATAACAGGAGTATTGCACTTAAATCCAGGAACTGAAAAGGCAAGAGGGCATTTAGGTACAATATTGCAACAGAAGTGCGAAACAGTAGTTATAGTTAAGGATATGGGCGATTATTCAGAGTTAATTTGTCAACGTGCAAGAGGTAAAAAATTCCCTACACTTGGAATAAGTGTTAACAATGATAGATTACCTTTTTCAATACCAAACTATGAACCGGTACTTGAAAACATGCTAACTAAACGTAAAGTAACTACGTTAGATGAATTTACTAAACACAAGTAACCATGAAACTACAAAACCAGATGTAGGATTTTAAAATGAAAAACAATGATATACATGGATGTTACATTGGATTATATGTGGAAAAAAGGAATTAATACATATCCTTTATTTTCAGTGGGAAAATTTTTAAACTTAAACAACTTTAACTATTTAAAAATAAAATTATGATAACAAAACAAATAGCAGCAACCCTTTATGGTAACTCATATATGTTGCAGGATAAAGAGGGAAAAGTGTACGGTATACACGGAGTTTTAGAAGGTGTAATCGGTATATATGGCTCAAAGGTAAGTGATGATAAATATATTCCTTTTGACAAAATAGGCACCGAATACCACATATTAGCACGACCATTTGAAATGATTACAAACGTTATTAATGGAGTAGTTCCATTGGAATACATGCAAAATAAATCACTTAGAGTTACAGCATATTACATTTATAAAGATATGCTTTTAGCAGATTATGAAGATGGAGTTAACGTTTTGAACAATTGGGAAGAACAATATTTGCTAAATCTAAATTTTGCAATAGGTTTACCCGAAGGCTCATGGATACCAGTAACAGAACAAAATAATACCTATGCTAAATAACCTACCTAAAGAATTTAAAAAGCCTAATTATTGGTTTTTTATACCTGAACAATACAAATATTTAATTGTATACAGATGGTTAAATATTAACTGCTTCCCTGTAGATATTCAAAATTGGGAGGGGCTATATGATTATGCTATTACTAATCCCTATAAAAATGAAGTTATAATGGATAATGTAACCTCTAAATCAAGAACAAAGGATTTTGACACCATCCTAAAAAGAGCTGTTGTAAAAGCTTTATATCTTAAAAATAAATGGAGGTTTACAGTAACCGATAATAACAATCCTTATAAATAGAAAATATGAGAAATATAATATATAAACATGAGACAGGATTTTCAGTAGTTTACTACTTACTGATAGAGGGTGGTCAGGGACATGGAAATAAAAATTTAGGCGGTACTTACAAGTTTACAGGTGGATATTTTAATCCTACCCAACTTAAAGGTAGAAAAGGATTGAGTTTAGAAAAGTGGTGCGAAGACAATAATTTAAACTATGAGTATTCTGATACTATAGAAGGTTTAATGTTTAAACTAAATATGATAGCAAATAACCAGTAACATAAAACAATAACCTTTATAAATAAAAACAATGATTATTAAAGCACAAGAATTACGGATTGGTAATTTTTTATATGTTGCAGGCAATATATGGACTGTTTCAGATATATTTTCAAATCCTGATGAGTTATATTTTAAAGAAAATGAAAATTATAATCATTTGCTAAACGCAGAGGGAATACCAATAACCGACGAATGGCTTTTGCGTTTCGGATTTGAGCAAACCTATAAAAGCCAATTTAGGACTAAATATGATTACATTGACCCTGTATTTGGATTTGACTTTGATAAGGATGGTATTACTAATGGAATGCAAGGTTTTAGGTATTATGACAGATACATTGATTTAAAATACATCCACCAAATACAGAACCTAATACACGCGAATACAGGTAAAGAACTGGAATTAAAAAAATAAATTTATGATAAAACCCAAAGAGAAAGTATGCAAAGGCTTAGGCATTGCAAAGGGTTACGGTTGCGGAAAATTAACTATGCATAGGATTAACGGTCTTGGTAAAATGTGCTGTTACAGTAACTTTTTGCTGCATTCGGAACCAGGCAAGATTAAATTAGCAAAGTCAATAATTAAAGCAAAATCAATAGTTAAGTCAGAACAAAAGGCTAAGAATAAAAAAACACGTGAGGAGCTTAACCCGAAAAGATATTATGAAGATATGTTGCAACGTGAAATAAACGCCATAATAAAGTATATAGATGCAGGATGGCCATGTATAGCAACTAATAGTCTTAAGGGTAAGAGGAACGCAGGACATATGCATTCACGGGGCGCGCATCCTACGATTAGATTTCATTTAGAAAACATTTGGAACCAATCAGAACATTCTAATATGTGGAAATCAGGCGATACATTGCGTTATCAGGATGGAATAGTAAGCTTATACGGTAAAGAGTATTTAGAACGCTTAAACAGCCTTAAATCAACACCTCCTATTAAACTAAGCATTGATACTATAAAAGAAAAGATAAGCATTGCACGCGGAATAGTTAAATGGCTAAAATTACAGGAACGTCAATTTACTAAAGAAGAACGTATTGAATTAAGGCAAAGGTTTAACGCGGAATTGGGTATTTACACAGGATAAAAATAAATTTAAATACTTTAATTAAATGTGTGTTTATTTAATTTAATGTGTTATATTTGTATCAGATAAAAACAACAAAATATAATATTATGTCAGCAATAATTAAAGAAATGGTATCAACTGGTTTATATGATGAAAAAGCATTGTGTAAATTTAGGTCTAAGCAATTAAAATTAAATGGTGGCAACGAAAACACTGCCGATGCAATGGTTAGAATTTACAAACACAATTTTTTAATTCGTAAATAATGCAAAATACTTTAATATACCAGTCTTTACAAAGAAACTCAATGCCTTATTTAGATGTTGATTTCCATATTGAAAGATTATTCACTTTTAATGAAAACACTTGGTTTGAGCCTTCAAATATGTATAATCCTGATTTTGATATTTGCAAATTACTATCTGAATTGGGATTAATTCAAACGATGCGTTCTCCAATATGGGTAAACGGATTATTTAGAGGTGTGTATATAAGTTTTAAATATAGTAAAAACTTAGAATATAAAATATAACCAGTCAATAACCAACTAACTGTATATAAGTACTTTGCTTATTAATTACGAATTCAAGTCAAATAAAATATCAACAATGTTGATAAATTTATCAACTATTTATTATTTATTATATGCCAAAACAAAACGAACGTAACGCGGGAAGGAAAAGAAAGTTTGAAGGTAAAGTAGAATCAATACAATTTTTAGTTCCTACAATCCACAAATCTGAAATAAAGGAAAAGGTTTATAAAATACTTGATGGTTACAAAAAACAAAAACAATAGATAAAATGGAACTAAACGAAAATTACAGGATTATAACAGACGAAAACAATGTTATACTTCAATTTTTTGAAACAAGGGAAAAGGAAAATAAAAAGGATGGTTCTAAAGAGCCTTACGAATTTACTGACAACTTTTATTACCCTACTATTAAAACTGCACTTAGAGGCTTTTTAAATAAGTCAATTAAGCCATCTACAGGAGTTGAAGACTGCTTAAACAGGATTACAGAAGTTGAGAATATTATAAACTCACTAAAACAATAGATATGAAAACACTAATAGAAAATTACAGAGGATTTGAAATATTTTTTGATACGGATAACGAGAATTTTTATTCTGTATCAGATAAATATGATAGACAGGAAACTAAAAAGTCTTATGCTTCGGCTAAAAAGTCTATAGATGATTACATAAAGTACAATACAGAGTTTACACCTTTCTTTGTAGAAAAACATGGGTCAGTATTTAACGAGGCAAAAACTTTAAGAATAGTTGGCTTGCGTAAAGACAACAGGTTTATTGCGGAAGACATGGAAGGTATGAAGGGGCAATTATCTGAATATGATGAGCAAAGTTATTTTCTGCCAAATGATGAAAATGAGCCTATAAAAAACGTAATAGAAAATTTAACAAAGCAAATAGAAAACCTTAATAAATTGAGAAGTGCAGAAGAAAATAAGTTGATAAAGGTTAGCCTTAAAGATGTAAAAGATAAATATAAAATATAGTTTTAAAAGTTATAAATGTAGTGTGGTAGCTACTAACAGTATAACAAATTCCCCTTAAGTATTCGACTACCACCGTTGCTTTTGGGGTTTTTATTTTTATGGACATTAAGTTTAGGGCGTTTGATAAGCTAAATAATAAAATGCTTTACGTTGGTCAGTTTAAAATAAAGTACGAGAAGGATAATGGATTTCATGCAGGTAAATTTGATACTGATGGAGATTACTATCAACTTGAATTAATGCAATTCACAGGCAAAAAAGACATTAACGGCAAAGATGTTTATGTAGGAGATAAAAGCAAAGATGGTGGTGTTATAGAATGGTATCAGGACACTTGCCAATTTGTAATTAGATTCCCATGCGTTGAAGTTCAGGAATTGAAGGACTGCGAAAAATGGTTAGAAGTGGTTGGTACTATTCACGATAAAAATTAAGGTTATGCAAACTATAAAACAAAACCTACTTAAGAACCTTGAAGATATAAACGAGGTTTTCGATAACAATAACTTGGAAAAGCAAAGTTTATCTTTAACTGGAATATATAACGAATATGAGTTATGTGTTTACATTGATGTTGAAGTTAAAGTTAATACTGTATATGAAATTTATGATGATTTTTTAGATTACGACATTTCAGAAATAGAAACTATAACAATTACCGACATATTCGTATTAAAAGATGGATTTGATTCGGATGTAACTTTTACCAAAGAAGAAATAACGGAATATTTAAACGGAACAATTAAAAGATGAGTTCCCAGTTAAACCTTTTAGATGCGTTTGATGAATCTATTGTTATTGAGAATGCAAATATCCTTATTGATATGCTTAATGATGGGCTACCTAAAAAGGATTTATACTATGGTAATATTCATTTTAAATATAAAGGGTTATGGGTTTTAATGGCACAAAACAAAAATAAGGATGCTGTGTTTAATATATTAGATGACAAAGGTAAAACACCTAATGGATTTAATGCATGTTGGAGGTCTATAAATCACATTAAACATGAAATAAACAGATGTAATGGCACTACCAAAAGCTAACAAAGACCATCTATTTTTAAAAACACCTGCTGAAACTATAGTTGATGTAGTAGCTTTTAAAGACGATATAATAATGGTTAGGCAAATGACATTTAAAGCATTTATATATATGAAACAAATTAAAGGATGGACTTACAGCAGCTTTCAAAAAGGATTTCACAGTTATAAAAACACTTAAAACAAAAACAATGAAAATTACAGATTTAAAACCAAATGATGTTATACACATCAAAACTAAAAAAGAGGCTAAGGGTATAAATAAATTATTTAAAGACACATACGGATATAATCCAAAGTTTAAGCATGGTTTTTACGCTATTAAACACGCTGAATATAATTTTACTCTTGTTGTTTCTATACCAAACACATATTGTATATTTTCTGCTTCAAAGTTTCTTAAACCCTCATTAAACAAGCGTGTAAAGGCACTTGAACGTAAGATTAATATATTGGAAAAAGGATCTGATTTTATGCAGGAAATAAACAACATTGAAGTTAATACTGATGAAGTAGCTAATTGTAACGATGCGCCGGTAAATAAAGAACTTACTGAATTGCCTGAAAAGTGGTGTGTTAAAGCTGATAACTATGAAATTATAGAGTGGGTAAACACCAATATTTACGATTATATAGATAGATCCGAAAAACATCCTATTATTTACGTAACAAGCGGTTTAGAAACTACTTTCCGCAAAAAAGAAGATTATATTTTACTATCCACCGAAGACTTTAAACGCTTAGTGCTTAAGGAAAATGAACACGCCAAAGAACCTGAAAGTATAGATTGGTCTAAATCAAATATACTTGAACATAAGGGTCATGGAAAACCGTATTTAGTTTTGAGTAATCCAATCGGAAATCAATACTATGATAAGTTTCTTGGAACTATGATTTATACATCTCCTGATTACACTAATTTAAGACACGGAGAATATGATTCTTTTGATAAATCAGATTTTAAACTATACAAAGGCGAACCAATAACGCTGAAAAACGATTAATTATGACAAACTTAGAATATAAAAACGCAAAGGAAATATGTATTTTTATATGTGCCTTTTTAGCCTTTTTACTTTTCATTAGTGCGGTTCTTGCTTTTTACTTTCAACATCAACAATTTAAAAACGATTAATAATGAAAACACTTTTTATTACAGCAATGCTATTTACAGCATTAAACATGACCGCGCAACAAACTGGATTTGATAATAATTTAAGTCCCGGCACACAGCCTACAATTAATAACACGCTTACTGTTACAACAACTACAGGAACTATTAAAATAGGTGTTCATTGCAGAGAAGAGTATGGAATGGACACGGTAATTTCAGGCACAGCAAGCGATGGTAAGCATTATGAAATTGCTACACATTACAATTATAACTTTGAAACAAAGGGTTGGGATAAATACGTACAGGTTAGACAAATTAATAAATTACCTTGTAAATAGAATTAATCATGAGTAAACAAAAAGGGATTTCTGTAATAGTTACAAACGAAGCAGAATATAAAAAGGTACAAAACTTTTTAACTAAAGAAGTATTATATATTGGGTGGCATGATAATATGCTAACTCGTGAAACTGCTGTAGTATTGAAAGCAAAAAAAAATAGTGACTTTTCTACAGGCAGTGTTGGTTGTGCTGAATACCAAAGAGAATGCGGTATTAAAACAGTTCCATTTGTAGAAAACCTATCGGTATATTTAACTAACTAAATTATGGACTTAAAACAAGAAATTAGGATTTTAGAAAAGCATCAAAATTGGCGTATGGGTGCTGAAATACCTATGACACATCCACGAGATTTAACAGAAGCTATGAATATTGCTATATCCACATTAAAAACACTTAATCCATAATGGAACTTATAGTAAACAGTCCACTAATGCTTAAGTTAGCATTAGTGGTTGCTTTTATAATAGGCTTAGGCTTATTTATAGGAGCATACAGGACAAAAGGCGCAACACTTGAAGATATGCGCTTCTCATTTGTGTTTACGGCTGTATCGGCTTTATTATTGCTTTTAAGTTTAATAGTTTATTAAGTATGCCAAAATCATTAATTTATAGAGGTGTATATTTTAAGATTATTAAATATAGAGGCGTAATTAAAGAAAGATGGTACGCAATGCATGTATTTACAGGGGTAAGATGGGTTTCAAGGTTTTGCGATACAGAAATAAAAGCAGCCAAATCTTATGATGTTAGAAGAGTTGATATAGGATTAGAAGCGGTTAATTTTAAATTACTTACTGATGACTATTCTATACACAAAGTATCAAAGGTTTTAGGAGTAAATGTTTCACAGGCCAAACACATAGTTTTTCAAATAAAGCTAAAACCTTACAGATATAATTATAACCTTTATTATAAAAGATCTGTAATTGACAAGATAAATTTAAACCCTATATACCCAATACATAAAAAGCCTAAAAAGCCTTACTTTGAATTTAGCGAAATAACATTAGAAAGTAAAATGAATGGAAGATAAATCAACAGCTATAAAAAGAGAATTGCTAAAGTCTATTATTGAGCGATACGGAACTAAAGACCGAAAGTTTTTAATAGGCAAAGCGAAGGAATCGGGTGTTTATAAAAACCATGTAGACGATAACGAAGTTTATACCCAGTTAGAAAAGTTTGCTTCATTTCACAATCTACATATTGGCTATAAAGAAGAATTAAAACCCATAAAAGCAAGTAAAGAATTTATTGAAGTAATAGATGATGGCGGTATAAGCAGTTTAAAAGCTTTACAGGAAATTGATAATAATGAGCTATTCATTAAAACATTGGAAAGAGAACATGAAGAACTATCAAGAAAGCTTTTAAAGGTCACACAACTACTTAAATTATACAAACATGGATGAACTAACAAACCTATCATGGTACTGGCGTTTCTTAATAATTAGCGGAATTATAGCATGGGGATTTATATTGCTAAATATATACTGGTATATAACCGTTAAAATATCAGATTATAAAGATGCCATGAAACGCGATTACGATGCCGAAAACCTTAAATTAATCAATAAAGATAAAATGTCATGAGTAAAAATAAAATAGGTCCAGATGCTTCCGGCTGCGCGTTAATAATATTTGCATTATTTTTAGGAATAGCTTTAATTATAGCTGCACATAAAATATAAAATAAAAACCATTTAATTATGAGTAGTAAAGGAAATTATGAGAACCCTTATTTATGCGAAATAGATAGGTATGCTAAAGAAAGCCGAATTGTAGAAAGTATAATTGAAACTTCTAATGCAATTATTGAATCTTTAAAAGCTATAGAAACTAAAGGTAGTGGTAAGATTAGAAATAAAATGACACATTTAAAACCTAAAAAGAAAAAGAGGAAATAAAAAAGTCCCGAAGCATGGGAGTACTTCGGGACTAAAGACAAAAAACAATAAATAGTTTGAATAGAAAATAACAAAAAAACAATAGGGTGTAAATATACTTATTTATTTTTAATAGCATTAATCAATTCCGCAACGTTATCGGAATTTTTATTTATAGTACGGTACATAAGGAATATTACTATAGAAAACATCAACACAACGCCCCCAATTAGGTATAATACCCATGTTGTATTAAATTCCTCTGTCTTAGTTTTCTCTTTTTCCTTAGTAGTTTGTAATAATTGGCTATTGTACTTTGTAATAACTTCGATTAAAGCTGCATTACAGTCTGCCTGTTGAATTATTCCTTGTTTATCGTATATTACCTTAAGCTGCGTGCCGTTAGTTCCTTGTACGTAAATTGTCGTATCTCTATAAACTATGTTTGCCGGTGGAATATATGTAGCAATACCACCATCACGTTTTTCAGTAGTTTCTATTTGCTCTTTAAAGTCCGTATCGGTTTTAGTCTTTGATGCTTGCTTTTGTATATCGCAGGATGTTAACGACCATATTGTTATCGTCAACAAAATGGTTAGTAATAATCGTTTCATAATATTGTTTTTTAGTTTAAACAAAGGTAGTCAAATACTTAAACAAAATAATATTACCATTAAGCCATACTATTTTTAGCACGAAACCATACTATTTTTAGGATGATATCGTATACAAACAAAAAAACCGTGCATTGCTACACGGTTTTTACCCCTTAAAACTTATTACATGAAAATTACTTTGCTAAAGTAATGAATCTTTTTATATATTTGTATTCGTAGAGTCGTAGCTACAAATAAAAACATTATTAAAATTCCCTTGAATGAAGAGCCTACGACCTCGGATTTCAAGGGTTTTTATATTTTATGGAACTAATAAATATTAAGCACAACGAAAGTGGTGGTGTTATTTCAGCAAGAGAATTGCACAAATTTTTAGAAATTAAAACAGAATTTACAAAATGGTGTAAAAGAATGTTTGAGTATGGGTTTACTGAGGGTAAAGACTACATTGAGGTTGTTTCCAAAAAAGACGACAACTTAAAAGGCGGCAGAATTGATATTATAGATTATGCCTTTAACTTAGATATGGCAAAAGAAATATCTATGATACACAGGACTGAAAAAGGTAAGATAGCAAGGCAATACTTTATTCAATGCGAAAAAGAATTAAAGTCTAAAAATCACACTTTACCACAAACATTTTCAGAAGCTTTAATGTTGGCGGCTAAACAAGCTGAACAAATCGAGGCTCAACAAAAGTTATTAGAAGATAATAAACCAAAGGTTGAGTTTTACGAACAGGTAACAGGCAGTAAAGATGCATTTGATATGGTGGACGTTGCTAAAGTTTGTAATTTAGGTGTAGGTAGGAATAAACTGTTTGAGTTCTTAAGGGATATATCAATACTACGCGAAAATAACACCCCTTATCAAACATATATCGACGCGGGTTATTTCAGGGTTATAGAAAGCAAATATAATAAACCCGATGGCAGCGTGAATATCAGCCTTAAAACTGTAGTGTATCAAAAAGGCATTGATTTTATAATTAAAAAATATAACCAAAAAAACAAATAATAATTATGATAGAAATTAAAACACTTAGTTTTACAGAACAGGATATAATAGATTGTCAAGATATATCTATACTTTTAAATTATGAAATTGAGTTGTTAAAGCTTATGTCTCATATGAAGGCCGCAATTGATAACTTTAAGGATTTAAAAGAGAAAGGTACACCAGTACCTTATGAAACATATTCTAAAAACATAAGGTTTAAAACACTTTTGGGGATATTACATTCAACAATAAAAAATAGAATTTCAGGATTAAATAAGGATAATCCTAAAGTGGCTGTTAGGCATTTTGGAAGTTTCTTTATAGGTGTAGCACAAAAAGAATTAGATAACGATGTTTTTCAAAAGATAAAAGAAAAAGCTGAAGTACTATATAGTAATCAAATAGACTAATTAATCATGATAAAAAGAAGGACTTGGATAGTTACTGCTATTGTTTTAATACCATTTATTATAATAATAGGACTGAATATAGACAATAGTTTAAACATAAGCAAGGTTAATGGAGCAAAAATAATTGAATTGCAGCAGCAACAATTAATACATGGTACAGGCAAAAGCGTATCAACTGAAATAAGATACTTAGTTATAACTGATAGAGAAACATTTGTATGTGAATCTTCTTTAGTTAATGTAAAGTATAATAATAGCGATTTATTCTTTCATTTAAAAAAGGATAGCATTTACAATTTTAAGGTTTCAGGTAGAGGCAAAAGCTTACTGTTTGATTATAGAAACATATTAGAAGTTAACTAACTACTTAAAATAAAAAAGCCTCCATTACGGGGGCTTTACTTTTTAATTTATTTCATTCAAAAGCTTAATGTAGTATTTAAATTTTGTTTGAACATGATCCAAGCCTATTGCACCGCCATTTACAGCTTTTCTAACAGCTTTTACGCTTGCCTCGTCACTATATAACATCTTGCTCCATAACTTAGCGTATGTAAAGAACCAAATAGCACTTTCCCAAAAGTATTTTGAAGCTACTAAATCAGGATTAGCAATAATAGATTTATCCTTAGTGAAATTAGAAAAAGCCTGGTAGTTAGATTTAAAAGTAACCTGAATGCCGCCGCGACCTCTGTAACGCCATCCATCCCCGGATGCTTCATTACCATTTCCATAACGATCAGCATAAACAAAATTAGCAATCTTTTGAGGGTTGCCTGCTATTTCTTTTATTTTAGCTTTTTCTGATGCATCTAACCATCCGTCTTTATTACGGTCAAGTCGATACTTAAATATTTCAATAAGACGTTTAGCTGAATAATTCAGGTTCTCATAAGCTAACGTAAAATTACCTGTCTCATTATCTACATTTGCAAGTACATGTGCTAATTGATTATTACTTATACCCCAAACAGATTTCATTTTAAGTAATGTTTTCCTATCGAGTGTGCCGGTAAGAGGTATTTTATATTTTTCCTGAAATTCAATAATGTAGTTCATAAAATACATTTAAAGTGAATATCAAAGGTAATAAAAAACCCCTTAAATATTCTCAGTATTTAAGAGGCTAACAATTATGTGACCCATCACATGTAGCAAATGTACAACATTATTTTAAGTCCAGTCAAACTTAACGCCTCTTTTATTTAATTCCTCAACTGTTATTTTACCATTCAAATAAAGGCTGATGTTTTTATTTTCTTCCAAAAGCTTATTTGCTTTATCGATTGTCTTTTTACTTGCCTTTGTTTTCATGGTAACTACATTTTATTATCTTTTTCGTATTTACGTAACTTATCGTCCCTGTTCTTATTATAGTATATAAGACAAAACCAAAATACAACGGCTGAAAATACCGCTATTTCAGGACGTACAAGAATTAAGCCATCTTTCAACTGCTTTAAATATGCTAATATGATTATGAATACACTAATCATTAATGGAGGTACTGTGAATAGATATTTATTAGATATAAGCCATTCTAAAGGTTTATAATCTTTATGTCTTAAATACCTCATAAATATGTACCAGTAGCTATACTTCATGCCGGAAACAATGTAACTCATGTACACTATATAGCACATCATTAAAACTATTATTATTATGTTGGCTATGTTAATCATGGTTTTCTTCTTTTATTTCTTCATCAGCCAATAACTTTTTAAGCATTCCTTTAAAGTAAGCGGTTAAACCTTGCTTTACAATACTATTAGCCAAACCTACTATAAAAATACCAAATACACTCACAAAGAAAACATAAGTTGTTACAGGCCATTTAGTTTCAAGTAAAGGCCACATGTTTAATCCAAACCAAGAAAGACCTATAATGTACAATACTTGTATAATGGTTCGTGACCAGGAAAGTTGTTTATTTTGAATATCCATTCCTAAACGTATAGCGTAACCTGATAAGGCAGCAAGGAATATAGATAAAGAAAGCATAGGTGCTTCCTGCGATGTTTCAGAAACTATTACCGTAGTTAATAGCAGGAATGTTGAGTTATACATTGGCTTTCTATTACAGATGTAAAGGTAATTAAATTCTTTTAGTAATTTTTGCCAAAGAAAGCACAAGGAATACTATATAAACACAAATAACGCTTATAAAGAAGTAAATATCAACATCAAATGAAAATATTATATAGGGTAGGTTAATAAACCATAATACAATAATGCATCTTAAGCTTAATTTAGATATATATGTTGGCTTTTCTATAAATGCGTAAATTAATAGTATAAATAACAAAGGCGTTTCTGTTATGTGCTTTAATAGGTTGTCTAAAGTACACATTAATTCACTTTCTTTCTTTCCATTCATATAGTAAGAAAAGAATATGATAAAACCGATAAGGTTGCCTATCATAGCTAAAAAAGGGATATGAATAGCATACTTACTAAACATATCCCTTAGATTATATTTTTCGCTAAACATTAACGAGGAAACATTTTTTTATCTTTCCTTATTGGATAACCGCCATCAAGTGCATTATAAGTAACAAGACCTGTTTTTTGTACATCTGCATCCTGCAAGACAAAAGGCTCTTTGCTTCCTGTAACAGCTACGTCATTATAAGTTAAATAAACTTCTGTAGGTTGTTCATCTAAAAAAAAAGCTGTTTCCTGTCCTGAATTAGCAAGTGTTTGTGCTGCCTTTTTTGTGATTTTTAATACGTTGTAACTCATTAGTGTGTAAAATTATAAATTGTGTAAATAATGTAAAAAGTAAATAAAGCCATAAATATAAGCCATGCCCTATAATAATTACGGCTGTAACCCATTTCCCTTGTCAACTCGCTTAAAACGTTTTCCCGCCTTAATGCTATCAGTTTTTCTTTTAGTATCTTTAGTGTTTTTATTAAGTTTTTGCCCATCGCAAAATGCATAGTTCATAGTTATAATTACAGATAATATGCCCAATAATAAAGCTAATCTCTTTAGCCCACTCCAAATAATTATCAGTGTTTTTCTCATTGTTTTTTAGCTAAATCAGATATTGTTTCGTCTTTTTTAGCCGTTCCTGTAGATGATCCAAAGTAATAACCTGCTGCCATACTCACAAGGCCTATCATAGCTCCATTAGGTTCTCTATTTATATCCAGGCATATAAAAAAATAAACTATACCTGCTGATATTATTATCAATCCAAGTACAGGCTTTATATTATCTGATAAAAACTTCATAACCATTATTTTTATGTTAAAGCAAATATAATAAAAAAACCAACCCGTTAAGAGTTGGTTAAGTATAATTTGTTTTTAAGGCTATTTTTTAGACAACCTTTTGAGTAAAGCAGGAACGCCCCAATAAGCAAAAGCAATTAAAAATACCCCTATTCCACATAAAGATATAACACCATATACATTAGGATTTATTTTAACAAATGAGGATATAATAATTAAAATAGGTGCAATAATAATAGTAGCCCATGCAGCTCCTTTAGCACTTCTTTTTTCCTCTTCGTTTGCATCTAATGCTTTTTGGTGGCTTTGGCCTTGTAACCAGTTAATAATCCATGCAGCCGCCCATCCTAAGCCTATAGCCATAGCGCATATAACAATCCATGCAACGACTTTATCTCCAAATTTTCCGCCTATTCCAATATAGTTCGAACCGCCAATTACAGCGACTGCTACTGATATACCTACTCCATAATTTACTAAATCCGTTCTAAATTTTGTTGTCATAATATGTTTAATTTATTGTTACTTCTTGTCCGTTTGCAAATGTAGCACTTCCACCGCCTGTTACAACACTCCTTATACGATAATAATAATTAGCGGGTATATAGCCCTGTATATTATTAGTTTGGTTTTTAGTAATCGCTACTGCAACCGCAACACCATCGCTAAATCCTGCTTGGCTAATTGTAGTCCACGTTGTATTATTAGGGCTTATTTCTAAATATACATTACTTGCGCCATTTAATGTTACTAAAGTTAAAGCTACTGTATGTGTTATGCTATATGATACCCATGTAGGTTTTGTTGCAGATAGTATAGAACCTGTAGCGTTTAATGTTCTTGCAGGTGTGTTACTGTAAGTTGGTGCTATTGGTGTAAACGAGTAGTTAGGCACATTTAAAACCCCTGTAGCAGCATTATAAGTAGATGCACCTGTATTGCCTGTTGTGGTTAAACTAATTGATGCACGGGCACGTGTGTCGGTATAATTGTCTATTGTAGGCTTATTGGTTAAATCTGCATAGCTACCCGAAAACAAAGTAGGTTTTCCTGTAATGCTTGACCATGTTTGAGCCGGTACACTTGTAATATATCCTGCTCCATTAGTTAACTGATTATTATTTGTAGGTATATCGCTGACTTTCGCTAAAGCATCAAGAGCGAAACCAGTCCATAGCATAGTTGTTGAATTATAAACTGGAACGTTATCCCCTGGTACTGTAGTAAATAAATCAAATGGCTTATTTCCTGCTGCAAACATGAATATTACTACAACACCAAGTACTGCAATAGAACACGCTACTCCAATAATATTTTTAAATATCTGTTTCATGATTATGGTTGATTATCGGTTGAAAATGAACGTCTCCATTTAGTAGGTGACATTTTTATGTATGTTACTGACCATGTAGGCTGTCCTGGCCAAGGAGTATTTGGACAAAACAACTGAAAAGGAGGCTGTATATCCCCGTAATAATAATTCAATTGTGAATCTGTTTTCAATACAGTAAATTGATTGTTAACCAATGATTCCGCATTATATACCATAGATGCCAAATCTCTTAAAGTGTAGCAATCTTCAAGCTGTAATGTGTTCCCCGATTCATACCATTGTTGTGTAGTAATGTTAAATTTAGGGTAACAGTATAACATCTGAGGAATAACTGTTGTGTAGCATCCCGATGTGGGCTGAATAGTTGAATATCCGACATAAACGAATGTTGTACAATCGTAAATGTTGAATTGTTGAGCCTGCATAGAGGCTGTTAATAAAAATACGAGTAAGGCGATTTTTTTCATAATTATTGAGCTTTTATAAATAATACTTCTACGGCTTCCTGTGTCATATCGTCGGCAGTACTTGTTAGTGCTACTGTAGCGTAAACATATATAGTTTGTGTAAAATCAAGTGTTGTAGCAGCTCTTTTAGCCCCTCCATTTATTATTTGGTCAGTCGGCAAACTTGCTCCGTTTGCTGCGCCCGTAACTAAGCCCGATGAAGATATAATTAAATCTCTTGTAATCCTATTAAATCTCCCAGTTGCACTTGGTGTTAAAATAGCGTATACATTAGAAGAAACCATTGATGAAGAGTTGCTTAAATAGCATTTAATAGGTTTAGTTCCTGCAACACCTACATTACTAAAAGTAAAGTTTACGGATAAAACCCCCGCGCTAAGTGTATTTGCTGGTATCGGTTCTAATCTAAATATAGTTTCGGTACTTCCCGATACTGAACCCTGAACGGTTGCGGGTGTAACATCACATATAAGTATTTTAGGGTAAACCGTAGATGTACCACCAATAGTGCCTAAATCAGCAATGCCATCTGTACCTGTAGTATATGTAACGCTATTAACCCTTACCCCTGTAGTTAAAGTTCCTGTAGATGTAGGCGCGGTTAAATTGGGTGTAGTAGATTCTAATACCTTTTGTAATGATTTGCTTTGATAATCTTTTCCAAACCTTGTGTCTGTAGAACCTCCTGAATAATAATAACCCCCGTTACCGATAGGGGTTATGGCTGTAAAATCAGAAAAATCGTTATATTTAACTCTATATAATTTACCTGTAACAGCATTCAATTCTTCATTAAAATAGATGTAACCATCCGGCATTATACTGTTATCGTTCGTAAATATGGTACTGTTTGACCCTGAAAAGAACGATACAGGTCTACTTTCTTCAAGTGTTAGTGTAGCTGTATCTATTCTAACTATATACCTATTTTCATTATTACCGATACAAGCATGCATTATTAGTTTTCCCTGATATATATTAGCCCAATGCCAATACAAATCGTTTATTTCAGTACCTGGAGATATTGTTAAGGTTTCAGATTCTCTAACTAATTTCCCTGATAATGTATTATATACGGAAACCTTTAGAAATCTTGGATATGTAGATGAAGATGTATTGTCGTATGTAGGTAAATATAACTCTCCTTTACTTATTACAAAAGGAACACTCCTTAAAACTCTTTTGGTTATTGTAGTGCCTATATCGGCTAAATTAGTGACATTATTTAAATTTAAATCAGTTCTTATTATATAGCCTCCAAGAGTTGCGCTTCTTACAACTACTGAAAAAACACCATCTTTTGTGACTTGTATTTCTCCTGCGCTACCTTGATAATCATTTAATGTTATTACGGTGGCATCTTCTAAATCATAAGGATTTATTTTAAATACCTGTGTTCTTGCTCCGGCTGTTATACCTGCTTGCTGTATTCTTGTATTTCCGTAAAGATAACCATCAAATAATGTAATACCATGTACATCATACATTAGTCCCGATGAATCTCTATTAAGAAAATCAACAAATGTTTTATACTTATAACTACTTGATTTTAATTCTCCGTTTAAAGTATAGCAATCTTCAAAAACAAGAATAAACATATCATTATGGTCTGCTGAATTATAGCCAGTAGAACCTTGTATTATAATGTTGTTACCATCTATAAAAACAGCATGACAAAGCAATCTCGGAAACACTGACCTATCAGGAACATAAGGTGTAATATCAAAATACTTTTCTTCTCCTTTGTATATGTAGTACATACTTCTACCATCATAGGTGCTTGGAGACTCTATGTATTTGTATAACATGCATGATATAAACAAATCGTTTGTTATTTCTTCACGTCCTGCAATATTATCTAAAACCCAACCATTTTGAGGAAATTGTTTTCTATCCGAGCCATCGTTTGTAAATTCTGATGCTCCAGTAAAACCTTTTGAAGTAGGGGGGTAAGATAATATTGCAGAATTATTAACGCCATCACTTGAAAATTGCAATCCCTGTGTTTCTCCTCCTATCCTAAAAACACCATCGGTAGTGAATATTTTAATACCGTCTGCAACTTCTATATCCCCTGCAACAGGATTACCCTCTGTAGTTCCCGGCAAAGGTATAAACTGACCACTTAATCCTTCTGAAATATCAACAAACCCGTTTTCGTCAGCTTCAACACCTCCTATGTTAAGAGGCACATATCTTGAATCAGAACCATTAATAACTTTAAATGTAGGGTCTGAAATTTCTAAATTAAATTCGTCAACATATCTAAAAAAAGCCTGCTTATCCCCAGCACCATTTTTATAAGTCGTACCTGACTCATCGGTATGTATTATATCCTTATTTGTGGTATTACCTACAGTAGTTACATCTTGTAAGTCCTGTTCAGGTGTTACATTACTGTTTGTAGCAGCCGCAAAATCTCCTAATACTAATTGCGTGCCTGAACTTCCGTAAATGCCGTTGTCTCCGATGAATTGAACTAAATACAAAACACCATCTTGTGTGTAACTAAAATAGTAAACTAAGTCCTCGTTTGATAAATCACGAGACTCGCTATTAGCAGCCGTTACATAATCTCCCGTTGGTAATGAACCTAAATCTATTGTTTGAGTGTTAGGGTCGTTAGTTATATCGTCAATAGTTAAGTAATAAGGCGCGCTTAATTGCGTAAATGAGAATAATGGTATCGTTGTTCCACCAAAACCCCATGAACCTGCACCCCTCGAAAATCCAAAAACATATCTTAAAGTATTGGTTTCGGTAGTCTTATTTATAACAATATAAACAGGTGTTTCAGATGAAGAAATAGATATAGGATAATTTCCTGTAGGTGTTCCTGCATTTAGTAAACTTCTTACTGTTGTTTCTGTTACATTTACATCACTTTCTACATAAAAGCTTCTTGTAGTACCCATAGGAGAGTAGGGAATGCCATCATTGTCATTTAACTCAACTCGTTCTGTTCTTTGCGTGTTTGGATTCCATATAGCTGCTAATTTAGTTCCTGAAACATACGCAGGAAGTTCATCTATTCTTTTACTATTTGAAACTATAAGGTTAAAAGCTGTATTTAACCTATTTAAGAACTGCAATATTTGTGTGTATTGGCTCATTATTTAACTTGTTTATTAATATTCTACAAAACCTCCATTACCTATGTCAAGCAGACCTGGTATCTCAACGTTTGTACTATCTGTTATATCATTTATACTTCCTGAATTAGAAGAGAACACACCGCCTGTTTTAACAAGATTAGCACTCACTACATAAAGGTTTGTTTCGCCTAATGCAACATCAAAATCAGCGGGTGCATTACTAACATAATAAACTCCATCAATTTGCAATGTTTTATGGCTTAAGGCCTGTACTAATTTACGCATTATCTCTTTTGTTACGGGCAAAAAAGTAAACTTATCCATTTCGTAAACATCAGAGTTAAGCAAAACTACTGATGTATCTGTATTATAGGTTTCTATATCCTGATTAGAAACAGCAGAAACCCTATCTATAGGTAATCTTATTATATTAGTAATGCCTGTGCTGTAAAATATATCTGTGTTATCAGGGTTTGAATACCTTATCTCAACAGTCCCCAATTGCCTAACCTGAACGTTTATTCTCTCGCTTATATGGGTTAAGTTTCCAAATGTTGTATCATTATTGTTAATCCTGACTGTTATGTTTTGGTTTTGGTAGTTTACCATATCTATAGTAAACTCGTAAACTTCATAATTAAATAAGTCATAAACAGCACCGGCAATAACATTCATAGGCGCGCCTGTGTATTGTGAATTAATTACTATTACATCGGCTTGAAAAGTCTCGTCATAAATAATGTTATCTATTAAATACCAAGCGCCATCTACTTGAAAGTAGTTTCCAAAAGATGCCCATTGGGGTAATGTACCGTTAAGGGAGTAAGGCTCAATTACAGCACCTGTGCCGTAATCATAAATATTTCCAGACTGAAAGTATATTCCAGTCTTATTATCGCCTAAGTTAACCTTAATTGCATCCCTGCTGTCTGTTACTCCTATGTTATTTGATTTTAGGAATACAGGTATTTGTATTTCAGTACCATCGCTTAAAATAACATACGCAAGGTTTTCATTATAGTTTGACTTGAATTGTGTTGTAATTATATCAGCCGTTTGAAACTGTTGTATTTCTTTATAAGGTAACCTAACGTTTACTTCACAGCTTAAAGTATTTTCATCATTACGATAATTACCTGCATCACTAAAGTTTATCCTGTTAGCGAACCTTATGCTGTTACTTTTAGATATATAAAAAAAAGGCAATCTACTGCTTTGTATTTCATCAACTGTAAATGTTAATGTTTTTACACAGCCGAATTGATCTTTTATATATAATGTGTAGCTACCTGGCGCAATACCAACAAAAGTATTTTCAGATTGATAATTTATTCCATTTAAACTAAACTGTAATGTTAATCCATAAGGTTCTTGATAATTTACTATCAAGGTTGCGCCATTAGGACTATTATTAACCTGTACATTGAAATTAGCAGGGTTTAATAAATCAGGCGTTCTGTAGCTTTGACTTATAGTTACTGAGGGTACTTCTCTATTTGTTACCCTAACAAGCCCAGTTGTACCCCTAAGTAAGTCTATATTGTAAGTAGGTGTATTGAGTCCTCCTATAGATATAGGGGAACTTATTTGCGACATATTCTGATTAGTAACTATATTAAATCTGACGTAATCACAAGGGTTTTCGTTTTGAATAGTATATGTTAGACTTGTAAATGCAAAAGGCGGTGTAAATACTATAGTATTAAACTGAACATCATAATCAGTTAATACATTAGGATTTCCCTCTAATTTTAAACATTGGACTCCTGTAAATTCTATAAAATCATAAAGAGTCGTTATGGTTACGCTATTATCTTCAAATGTTACTCTATATCCATCAGCATTTGATAAATCTAACTGGAATGCTGTAGCATAGTTACGTGCAGTATTTTGTCCTGTGCTAATAGGGCTTGTTGCAGTAAATGTATTCCTGCCATCCCTAACTACTCTGCCTAAATGAAAGAATGTACCGTTATCGCCTATTAAAACACGTATAGAGCCATTTACAGGTACATCTTCATTGAATGTTATTACTACTTGATTTATCATGTGATTACCTGTTAGCTATAAGCAATTTAAACTTACCATCATTTGGCTTCAAATTTAGTAAATAACCCTTTTGTATATCGTTGTTTTCGTCTATAAATTCAATAAGTCCATAAATATTAGGCTTTCGCTTATTATCAACTATTGTATAACCTTCTATTTGCCTCATTAATTCAGGTGTTATTGGATGTATAAACTCTATTGTCTCAGGTAAATACCGTGATCTTTCTAATTCACTGTTTTGTATATTACCATTTTCCGCCCTTTCAACGCCACCTATTAATTTAGTTATCAATCCGCTATTTGCCGTACTGCTTGCGTATCTTAAAAACTCATTTGCGTATTTTTTAAGACCTGAACCGATAACCCAGCCATGCCTTAACAACATATTAAAAGGGGAAAACCTTAAATTTGTGGCTGTTTCAGGGCTATAAACGCCTATAGGGGATTGTTCAAAGTCATCTTGCCATTTCCTCTCCTCAAATATATATTGGGGTTCGGTATTTGTCCCATTATCAAACTCATTTCTTTTTAAATCCTGTATAAATATATCGTTATCATAGCTTGAATCTTCTGTTGGGAATAAATTATAGGGTTTACGCCTAGCAAACTCTTTACCGTAACTGTCAGCACGGTAATCTGAAATCTCGCTATACGTGTTTTTAAGCCTTTTAATGAACGTTGTAAATGTAGAACGTGCATTGTATTCGTCAAGCCCCATAGCTTCTTCGTAATCGCCTCCTTTAGCATATCCTATATCCACGCCGCTATAATAATAGTTAGGCGCAACAGAACGTTTTACGTCGCTTACCTGATTAGGCAATCTTATCCTAACATTGTTATCATAAAAGTATCTTTTATCTTCTATAACTATTGTTTCACTGTACCCATTTTGCTCTATTCCTAAACCTATATTCCAAATAGCTTCATTACTTGAAATGAATTCCTTAAAAGACGTTGTAAGTGGCTTAAAAGGGTTTATTTCATTTGCAGTTGATATAGGTAATGAATCAAAATTCCTAATCCAAAAACCATGACTATAACCATTTAATGAAGCCCTGCCATCCTCGGTGTATCCTATATCAGTTCTTCCGAATATACTTGATTTAAAAGACCTGTTACGACCTGTCATTATTTGCACAAGCCTATTGGCTAACTCAAAAGCAAGGATAAATTTAGACTGTGAAGGTTCAGCATAACTATCTTCAACAATACTCATATTAGCATTTATCCCAAAAGCATTAATCCCTAAACTACCGTCGCTCAAAGTACCACCTAAGTTAGCATGAACAAAAAACTGTAATGATAAGCTTTGACCTTGAAGCAACTCAAAGTCGTTTTCATAATTTACGTTCCAAACCCCTGGTGGTGTTCCTAATGCTGTACCACCAAGTACACCTATACCTCCAAGATTAGTAGTATCAAATAGATTATATCTTTGTGCAACATTATAATCTGTACCGTTACTGTACTTTGTGATGTATAATATATAGTATTCGTTTTCTGTATCGTCTTTTTGATAAACATTAGTAAGGAAAGACATGTCAAGTTTTAGTTTAAACCGTCTATCCCTATCGCTATTAGCAAAAAACATTATTCCTGTAGTTCCTTGATTAGGTCCCGTTACTGTTTGGTCACTTATAGATTGTGCGTTTTCATGGCTTTCTACTACTAACTTTATAGGGACACCAACTACTTGTTCTCTATCTGTACCTCCTGAACTTGAACCCGCAGCAATATAAACTTGTGCAGCTACTGTATTACCAAACCTACCTGAATCAGTTTTCCATCTTGAATCTAAAAGTATATTACGACCGTTTAACTGTACTGTATCTATTCTTAATGGATCAATAGCAGCACCATCCATAGTTGTTAACCTTGTAACTTCTACTTTTTCACTTTCCCTTGCTTTTAATATAGTTTCAAATCCGGCATTGTTAAATTTGACTGAAACCACTTTTTTATCTATTTCATACGTAGTTAAATCTAAGTTACCATAGTACGCTAACTCCATTATATCAGTTTGAGGATTGGCAGTTTGTTTTGTCAATCTAATATCTGCTTCTATACCCTGAACATCATAAACTAATTTAATATAATCAGCACCGTCATCATGAAACTTCAAAGCATTAGAGAATTTAGGAAATATGCCATGATATTGTTCATGTCTTGTAAGCTCTTTATCGTCTGTTTCCCATCCTTCTGGTTCTTGTACAACTATAGACCCCATTTGTTCATTAAAAAGGGTATAGCGTACTCTATCTTTAAATGCAGGGTTAGCACTCATTTACCAATGTTTATTATTCATTTTCCAAAGTTCGTGATTTATATCAATGTTTTTGGTTTTGATTTGATTAATAATTCGTGCTTTTTTGAATCCTGTTTCAATTGAATTTTTAATATCCCTTTTTAACTGGTCATTATTAACTGGTTGTTGACTTTCATTATAACCTTGAATGCGCCTATTATCGTTTTTAAGATTATAGAACATGTTTTTGGTCATATAGTCACGATATGCCTGCTTACTGCTGTGTACACTATCCCCTTGTTTCAATAAAGTAAGTGTAGGTACATTAGGAGTGACACGTATTTTACCGTCTTTACCTTCTATAATTTCCTGTACACCACCATCCCCTACTATAGCCATTTCTTCAATACCGCCTCTCCTACCATGTTTATATTTAGGTATAGGAGTAGCTAATACGTTAGCTAATTGAACAGCACCAACACCGGCCGCAATGGCTGCTAACGTTGTAGCACTAATGGCAAAGTCAAATTTAGGCACTTGTGCTAATGTAGATATTACAGCCAATGCCGTTTGTTGTAAAACTTGCGCAACGTTAAAGGCTTTGTTGAATATAGCTTGCTTGCGTTGTTCTTCACGTTTTTTCCTTTCAAGGGCTGCTGTTCTTTTTGCACTTTCTTCTTCTATTAGTTTCTTTTTTTCTTCATCATCCCCCGCTAACTCCGTTTGTCTGCTGTAATAATCTTGTAAATCAGATAATTCTTCGTCTATTTTACTAATACGCCTTTCAAATAAAGTGTTTGCTAAGTTACCTAATTCATCTGATAGGTTTTTTGAGGTTTCAAGTATAAATTGTGCTGCTGCTACATTAGCATCTTTTACAGTAACAAGGTTTTTTAAATCAGTACTTGTTTTAGCATCAGATAAAGCTATTTCAGCATTAGAAAGTTTAGCGGCATAATCTAAACGCTCCTGGTCGGTCAGATCAGTACGCGCTAATAGTTCTTTAAATGATGCTACCTGTGTTTCTAATGCTCGTATTGCATAACCTTTCTTAATATCGAATATATTACGCTCATGTGCTTCTACTGCTGCTTCACGGTCTTTAAAACCTACTTCTTCATTAGCGAAACGTTCATTTTCACGCATAAGGTCGGCATTAAGCAATTTTGTGTTTGCTTCATCCTGCCTTTGTATGCGTTTTTCAAACTGTGAGATTAATAAGTTATCTAATCTGTTTTCGGTGTCTTTATTTATATCATCACGTTTTTTTTGTAGTTCCTCTACAGCAAGCAACTCCTGATTATTTAACGCCCTTTTAATTTGTCCTCCTTTTGATAAAATACTTATTTCTTCATCGGTCAAGTCCCTTACTTTATCATTATACTGGCTAATATTACGAAGTTTTTTTACTGTTTCTTCTTCGGCTATAGATAATTGAAGCCTTGAAGACCTTAATACAGCATCATTACGTTCTTCATCAGTTTTATTTTCATCGTTAGTAATAGCATCGTTTTGCTCCCTCACTAAATTTAACCTGAATATAATTAAGTCAGATAATGCGTTTTCTTCGTCTTTTAGGGTTTTATATTTATCCTTTTTGCTTTTTACTTCTTTAGCATCAAGTAATATAGATTCTGCCTGTAATTGGTTAACCTCTTCTTGTGCCGGCTTAACTAATTTTTGCAAGCCATTAGCTTCGTCTTTAAGCTGTTTTAAAGAGCTTTCGTTTATAGCCTTTTGCTTCTTATCTGTATCGGCTAATTCTTCGTTATATAGCTGCCTTTGTCCTTGTTGACGTAGTATTTCTTTTATCTCTAAACCTATTTCTTTTCTACGAGCTATATTAGCATCAACTTGCGCCTTAGTAAGGTTTAAGTTAGCACCATCAATTTTTTGTAATTCAGATAATTCAGTACGTAGCTTAGTTAAAGGTGCGGCAAAGCCTTCACGTGCTTTTATTTCATCGTTTATATCAACTATCCTATCTTTTATATTGTCAACTTCTTTTTGCTTAGATAATGCTTTTGTACGTGCATCTATAGCTTTAAGCAATTCCTGTTCACTTTTACTATAAGACTTGTTTAGTATTTGTGCATCGGATAAGTCTTTATAATAGTAAAAATACTGCTGCCTTAGTTTTTTAACAGCTTCCATACGTGCATCAGTGCTTAGAGCATCGTTTTTGGCTATGCCTTGTAGTTGTTTTAAGCTGTCTGCCTGTTTTTGGAAGTCTTTTTGTGAATCATTAGATGTATTTAATAGTTTTTGTTGCGCCCTTCCAACGGCAGTTAAAGCTTCGTCAAAATCTCCTAACGTTCCAAGTAATTCTATTATTTGACCTCCAAAGAATGTTAATCCTACAACACCTAATGTAAGGAATGTGTTTACAGATAACAAAGAAGATCCAACACGTGCCAATATGCTTGGTTGTGCAGCTAATGCGGCATTTGCTTCTGTAGCTGCTAATGTTTCTGCTGTTAATGATGCGGTTGCGGCAGCACGTGATATATTGGCACGCCCTGTGGCTGCTATTTCTCCTTGAATCGATGCAACTTGTTCTACCGTTGCACCGGCATTTAATAACGTAGCTTCTGTATTAGCTACTGTTTCAGTTGTAGCTATTCCAGTTGTTTCTATTTCTTCTAAATGGGCTAATACTTCTTCACGTATTGCTGCTGCCTGTTCTCTTGATGCGCCAATGCTTGCTATCACAGATTCTACTTGTGTAGCTAAACTTTCTTCTAAATCATTTGATATTTGTACGGCTGCTTGTTGTGCTTCTGTCTGTGTTGCAACAGATGCTGTATATTCTTCTGCTACCTTTTTAATTTCAGACAATTCACTTTTTATAGTGGTTAAACTATCAAAGAATGCGGGTAAGTTATTTGATATAGCAAGAAAGAATGTGTTAAGCGATACAGCCGCAGATGGTGCTTCTCTTAATATCTGTTGTATTGAGTTTCCTAACGCATCAAATTTATAATTACCAACATTACGCTGATTCCTTCCAAGTGATGCATCTATTTTTTTTAATTCTGTGTCAAGTTTAAGTGTTTCGCCTCTCAATTCAGCGAAGCGTTTTGTTAGGTCTGTAAATTCAGGTGTATTAGCTTTCCCGGCTTCTTTCAACCGGTACAATTCAACGGCAACACTTGCAGTAGCCCTGAACGATTTATTAAGTTCAGCAGACATTTCCCCATAAGCATCTTTTTGCGATCTTGTCGCACGTTCAACTTGTGCTGCTTGCTGTGCTTCAAGTTTTTCTGTCTTAATTTTTTCCTGCTTAACCTTTTCCGAAGATATTACAGCGTTAGTTTCTTCTTTAAGCGCATTAGTATTGCTTAAATGCGATAGTTTTTCGGCTTCAATGGCTTGTCTTGCTTCATTGGCTATCCTTGCCTTTTCCCTTGAAACCTCATTATTTATTCTTTGTTCGGCTGTTAGGCTTGCAATTTGTGATTTAAGCCCTGCAATAACTGTATCTTGCTCACGTAAAGAGGCTATTATACTATCTGTAGCAGCCTTTTCTTTACGCTTATTCTCTATTAGATTTTGATTTGTTGATGTATCTGTACGGTATGCGGCAACAACGGCATTTAGCTCTTTAGCCGATGCCTTTAAGTCGTTATTAGCTTGTATAGCTTTCTGTATGTTTTTCTCGTAGTCATCCCCCCAATACAGCGCGGCATCTGTAATTAACTCCTGCCTGGTAATTATTCCGTCTTGTGCCATAGATTTATTATTATTTAAGCTTCAATAAGCCTTAGTTTGTTGTTTAAATCCATGATTAAGCCAATAATTATAATATACTTAGCATTTAGTTTTATGTAATATTCTGATTGGTCTAAATCTATTGATTTCAAAAGGTTAAGAATATAAGCTATAAGATTTGACATTTTAAAGGACATATTTAATGCATCAGAAAGTTCTTTATATGAATATGATTTTTTCATCTCTTTACTGTTTGTGGTTTGCTTTTATCTTAAGGTCTATTTGCTTACCCAAAGATAACACTTTAGTTGCGGGTATTGTATTAAAGTCTAAATCTATACCTAAAAACACGCTATAACTGGCAAGCATATCATCAACGCTATATTTAGCATCGTTTTCATCTTGTTTAGGGAGTTCCTCTGCCATTGCATCTGCTTTAACCAATAAACCTTCCGCTTCTTTTTGAATACGCTCTAAATCTCCTAAAAATGATTCATGAGTTATAGAGTAACCGTATTCAATTAATTGGTCTATAGTCTCTTTATCATAATCCCATGATAATATCCGGCATGCTATTATAACCCAGTTGTATTTAGCCTGAAAGTGATATATTTCTGCATGAATCTTTAGTATACGCTTGTCGTCACTTGATGGGTTTAAAGATAAATATTCTGAATGTATGCTATCCCAAATATCATTTAATTCGTTTAATTCTAAAAACTCATTTTCAGTACATAGTAATGTGTAATCATGATTCTGACTTATTTTAATAAAAAGCTTGTAAGGAATAATATCAAGGGTTTTGTAAATCATATACTTAATTTGGTTCTTATATCCTGAATGAACAAAGGGAGGATTGATTGCTCAATTACCTCCCTTAAATTTTTATCTGTTAAGCCGAAAATATCTCCTGACAAGAATGTACTATATCTACTAAGATGTGCGCCTACTAAGTCTTTGGTTTTACTATCCCTTGAATAAAGCTTAACGCTTTGATTCTGTATTTCCATGTAAAAACCGCTAAAGAAGTCGCCTGTATCATATAAAGTAAAAGGTGTTCCTGCACGTTTATTTGGGTTTATAGCTTCTGTAGCACGTGAATAATAACCTATTGGACTACCGTATATATCTATCTTTTCATTTAGTAACTGGTCTTTATTCTTATCTATAAACTCTTTTTCGCAACTACGTATAACATCAAAAAACTGGGAAATAAGAGCATCTTTACTTATCGCCCTTGCTTTCTGTAACGCTTGGTTTAGTGTTGCCATTTGTTGCTGCTTTATAAGCCTCTTTTAAGGCTATTTCACGTGCTTCTGGTTGCAGGTTAGCAAAGATGTGTATTTCCTCGAAAGTGTCTTTAAACTCTTTGTAAGTTGCATTATAACCTTCTGCAAACAAAATACCTTTATAAACATTTCTGTTTTTTAACAAAGCTGCTTTTTCTGATTTTTTACTCATGGCTTATATGTTTACAGTTAGTACACCGTCTGCTTCATACATCGTATCTACTATAACAATAACGCCATCTACTTCTACAGTCCATCCATCAGCTACAGCCGTTGCTGTAATCTGATAAACACCGTTAGCATCAGCAGGAACAAATGTTACAGTTTGAATAACACCGGCTGCATTACGTACAATCACATCAGTACCCGTTAAAGTAGTTAATGGCCTGTTACCGCAATCAGTAATAGCTGTAAAGCGTATTGTAGTTGTAGTTGCTGAAACCTGGTTAAGCACAATATCAAATATACCTCTAAGGTCTGAGCCGAAAGTAGTTTTAACCAATACACCGTTATTTACGATGTCTTTGTAATCTGCATAAGTAACAGTTACTAAAGTAGTCGCTGGCTTATCAAGTACCGGACGTTGGCGTATACCTACGTTAATTGTTGCTTTACGACCTCTAACGCTTCCATCCTCATTCATAACGCCTAAGAATGAATCGTCATTATTCAGGTCAAACAATTGGTTATATTCAGTGTTTTGTATAGAGTCTAACGCTGCATGAGAACAAAGTCCTAAGTAGCATTCGTAAGTTAAGCCCTCAACAGGTGGCGCGGTTTGAAACCTGTAATCTCCTGTAGTATAAAATACAGGATCAGTATTTGCGTTAGTTACTACACGTGCTGTATATAGCGGTATAATATCCTTAGCCTCTATAGCATCAAGCCATGCCTGTTTTGTTTTAAAAGCGGTTAATGTTGGGAAAGCAAAACCTGTACGGGCTGCAAATTGCAGTTTTAATACACCCTCAATACATTCATTGTTTGATCCTGTATTTCTTGGTTGTGCTACATCAATTCCGCATAGTTCGTTTATTACGCTCATAATGTTTTATTTTTTTAATAGTTAATAAGCTAACAATTGTAGCCATCTTTATCATATTTTATATCTAACCTAACCTTAAAGCAATGGTATGGTTGGTTGTCGTCGTCACGGTTAAAGAATAAACCTCTGTAAACATTATCTATACCTGTGATTACTTGATTTATGGTAACAGTATTAATACCTAAACTAAAACGCTCTATTACCTTTAAAACATCCATTCTTACCTCTTCATCACACCTGTGTAACACATCGGGTTTAATTTCAGTAAGATTTAAAGTAAAGTAAAGGTCTAACTGTGTACTATAAAGACCATCATTCTCTTTTTGTTGATTACCAAACAATACAAAGAAGCATTTATTTGCTTCTGCGTTATTTACTGTTTCATAATCTCCATTTTTAAGATAATGCTCAATGGTTGTTTGATTATCCCTAAACTGTATATAACAGCGTGGATATATTTCAAGTTGATTCGCCCATGCTAAACGTTCATTAATAACATTCTGCATTTTATTAACCAAGCTATCTATACCTATAGGATTATCTTTAGCTATTACCATATCCTTAAAGCTTTTAACGTAGGTGCTAATTTAACAGTTCCATCAGGGTTTAGCGTTGCTCCATCAGGTATTTTAGTAGGAAACAAAACATCAATAAGTAATGCTAATGCTTCCCTGTATTGACCATATAAGCCAATAGTTACGTTTTTACCTTCGGGTGTATACACTCCATGCAATGCCTGGTATAAATCAGCATCAGTCAGTTTGTAGCTGTTAGTGTCTTTATTGCTTCTTACGGTTAAACGTAATTGCTCTATAGTCTTAATAGCCATACTCAAACCTATAACATCTGTAAACGAACTTGCATTAACTGTAATGCTATCTGTGTAATCAGTTAAATAGTTTAGGCTTTCAATAAGGTTATTAAACCTATATCTTGCCCTCATATTAACGTCGTACACTTTATGCAATACATCAACAGCCGCATCTACTTTTATCTTAGCTAAGATTACGTTTAAAGTATCTTGTGTAACATCAACATTTTCTATAGACTTAAACACTTTTTCAACCGTTGCCAATGCATGAAAACTATTCACGAACAAACCGCTATCTGTTGCTTCGTTTTCAGGTGTAATAACAAGGTTAGTTGGCTGCACAGGTGCAAACCAACCAACTCTGTTTTTAAGTGTGTCTATGGAACTAATGTTATACACTACTCTTCTGTTTTAGGCGTTACGTTTAACTCTACAAGTTTACGCGAAATAGCCGATTCTAACCTGTCAGCATCAAAGTGTGAAACATCGTCGCCTACTTCGTACTTATCAGAACCATATACAGCCCTATCCTGAAATGGATTTACTACTATATACTTTCCCTCAACTTCTTTTTTAGGTCTACCCGCCATTATTATGCTTGTGTTATAGTTGTATCAAGTAAGAATATAGAGTTTACATTGTCAATTACCGGCACAACACGAGATTGTGATGCAGTAACTTCCATTAGTGAAGGCCTATTTAGTCTGTATTTAGATACAAGCATAAAGTTGTCTACTTTTTGGTAAGCAACACCTGCAACCGGTGCATTCTCTTCTGCTAATGTAGCATATACAAGCGCACCTAAATCAGTACCGCTAACGAATACAACAGAACCTGCTTTCCACGGTTTAACTACTGTATTAACGCCATTACGTTGTAATGTAACTGACCTGTTTACAATTTCAATATTAAGTCCGTAACGAGATCCTAAAGCTGTATTTACTTGGTCAAACGTTGGAGTTGGAACGTTAGCCCCAAATATTCCAAATGATGCAGCATAAATATCTTTCACCTCTTGCGTTTTAATGAAGTTGTTGAAAGTAGTCCTATCCATCATCATAGTGGTAGGTGTTTGGCTTTCTAAATCAGCAGCATCAAGTACGGTCTGTATATCTGTTATTGGCGTAGCATTTATGTTACTCCACATTGTATCTGATTGCAGTAGGTGTGATGTAGGGTAGTTAAAATCTAACCTTACACCTGTACCAACAGTTTCTGTGTCATCAATAACACATACACCTGAACTTAATCCTTCTAAGAATATAGCTTCTATACGCTCATATTGTGCGCCTATAACAAGTCTTGTATCACTAAAGAACAAAGCAAGTGCATCGCTAATTCGACCTAAAGCAACTAAAGTTTGTAGTTCAGTTAGCTTTTGTTCACGTATTGTAAGTTCAATACCCATTTTAGGTATTTCTCCTGTAGCAGAAGCTATTGTTGGTCGTGTTTTAAGTGGCAATGAAGAATCCATTGCAATAACATCAGCAGCAATAAGCCTGTTATTTACACTTAAGCTATTCCATTTACCATCTAAGCTAAAACGCTGTGATAAGAATCTCCTGTACAAATAAGTAGGTACTAAGTTTTCCCCATTAAATGTTTCTACTACCCTAAGCGTAATGCCTGGGAAGTATAATTCGAGCCATTCGGCAAAGTTTGATTCGTCCATTAGTCTGCTCTTTGGTCAATTAGTGGTAAAGCCGTTTTAACTGCTGCTGCAATAGTAGCAAAGTCATAAGGGGCTGCAACCGGGTTAATAGTTCCACGTACCATAATTCCTGCGAAAGGTTTTGATGTACGTATTGTGTTTATCAATACTCCCGCGTATGTATGTCCTGTAGGTAGTGTAGCGTAAGCTGTTGCACCACCATTTACAGGCATAGGCTTGTATTGTTGATTTGATGTTTGTACGATTATTACGTGTCCTGATTTAATAAGTTCAGGTGTAAAACCGGTAACATCTAAAGTCCTGCCTCCACGTATAGACTGAAAGTTATCTACGATTACTATAGAATCCTTACCATCATCATACTGTACAGGCTCATTGTTTAGATTAGCTACTGCCATTTTTTTTAGTTTTAGATTTTAGCCATTACGGCATCAATTTCTTCTTTTGTCGCCTCTTTTTTAGAATCGCCTTTAGCACCTGTGCCGCCCGGTTTATCATTACCAAATTTAAATGAAGAATAATCGGATGCTAACTCTGTAATAGCTGTTTCAAAGTCCTCTTCTTTAGAAGGTATACGTCCTTTAAATACTGCATCAGGTAGACCTTTAACTCTTGGATCTGATTTAAAACGTTCAGCAATTGTTTTTTGTTCAAAGCCTGCAACTTTACCAACTATTCCATCAAGTTTTTCATCCTGTGCTTTCACATAGGTTTTAAACCATTCAGGAGCATCATCTGCTACAGTCTTAACTTCTTCTTTAGGCTCTTCTTTTTTAGGAGTTTCAGGATTAGCTTTTTTACTTGCTTCCGTTGCTCTACGGTCTGCTTCCGATGCTGCTTCTAAAACGTCATCTTCTCTGTCATTGATATAAGCATCAATTTCAGCATCATTGTCGATTTTAGCCGCCCATTTGATCGCTATGCTTTCTTTGTAAGTCTTTGTAATAGATTTGCCCTTAAACTTAAGTTCAATTGCAGCTAATACTTTATCCTTGTCTACAGCCATAATAAAATTATTTTAGTTTATGTTCACAACAAAAAAAGCCACCTCACGCAATTGAATGCATAAGATGGCTATAAGGTATTTACGTATTTTTTTGAGTGCTATGCATCTTCACATAGTTTGTTTACAGCAAATGTAACTAAATTTAATTCATAATAACATTTTTGTTAAATATTTTTATTAGTTGCCGTTACAGGTTGTTGATTATTTATTTGTTGTAGTGTAAATTCTGCATCATCGCTTAATCCTGCCTGCTTAATTGAATCTAAATGCGATGTAACTGGTAAACCTCCGTTTGCCTTCATTGCGTTGTCTATACGGTCGCTTTCATCATCAATACTGAATAAACTAAATATAGGTGTTATTTCTATTTCAGAAGCTATTTTTAGATTAGGGTAAATATTACCTAACGCACTAAGTAAAAAGTTAATTCTCCTTTGTATTCCCTCTCCGTAAGAACCATTATGATGGTCTGTAGCGTTTAAATGTGCATCAATCATAATCCTATCAAAAGCAACACCTGAAACATCCCCTAAGCCCTTCATTTCGCTAAATGATATATTTGGTGTTTGAGTTATTGTATAAATAAACTCTGTAAGTTTTTCAATCTCTAATTTAATTGATTCCGGTGCGCTATCCCAACTAACATATTCAAGCTTTGCCCCTTCTCCTTTTCCTTCAATTAATTTACCCTGCTCGCCTTTATCAGACCATCCCTCTATCATTCCGTTAGAAAATAGTATAGGTGATCCGTTGTAGTCGTTTGTATCTGCAAAGTTTGACATTAAGACTTCCAACCTTTCAATCATGTTTTGTACATCGTGCCAAACTGACTGTTTTATACTATAGTATATAACAGGTATTTTCCCATAGTTATGCTGTATAACTTCTTCTATAACCCATGTATAACCTGAACGCTGTGTATATCTAACTATTTCAAGTTCATCATAAATATCTAAATGGTTAATTACCTCGTTGTTTAATGTAGTTGCATATTGTAATCCAAAAGCAATTAAATCTTTATGTGCATCAAATATAGGAACAAGTTCATAACCATCGCTTGGAGTATATATTTTAGTTTTTAGCGATATGGTTTTATCTAAGTTAACTTTGCTATACCATATTTCAGCAACTTCTGTTTCAGAAGCCAAAGCCCTAAATATATCTGCGTTTCTATACTGTAATTTATTTTTTCTCCACGTTTCATTAACAAGTTCCGCTATTTCCGCTTCCTGATCATTTGAGGGTTTTGATTTAAGGGTAACATTACCTCCGGTTGTAAAAGCTGTTTTACGGCTTACTATAAGCTTTTGTATAGCTAATGATATACGAGCAACATCGACTAAAACAGTATGGGTTATTTTCTCTCCATTAATATCTAAAATAGAACTATCTAATGTTTTAGTGATTACCTTTTGAGGCCTGAATATCTTACTGTTTATTTTATGTTCATCTGCATTGTATTCTTTATACAGTTTTAAGTCAAAGCATGTGTTATGCTCATTTAAAATAGCAGGAACTATTATACCTGGATTATTTTTATTTTTTATAAAGAATTCTATTTGCATAGTGAATATTTTTAACAAATGTAACAATAAATTACCTAAATGCAGAAGCCCATGAATTATTAGACTTTTTATTACTTAAATATAGTTGGTATTGGCTATTGAAGGCCGATACCATAATGTAATCGAATAAATCACTAAAGTGTCCATACTTCTGAAATTTAGCCCCTGTCTTAGGATCCTTAGCAGTTTCTTTTAGCTTAGTCCCATCCGGTGCTTCTTTAAGCAATATAAAATCGCTTATAGCTTTAGTGCATTTTTCGTCAATAGTCACTACAATACCTCCTAATCCAGTTTCAAAGATAGTATTTATCCAGTTACCACGCATTACTACAGATGGATTTGAGCGTGTTACACGGTTAACGGGTCTATATTGTTTAAGATATTCAAGTATAAGTGTATAAAAGTTATGCCCTTTTTCCAGTTTTGTGTCTTGTTTGTTCGCTGTTGCATCCCCATATACGAACATTCCGCTATTGTGAGCAGGGTATTTACGTATTATTTCATTACATACGGACTTAACGGTATTATTTGGTGTTTCTCCTGCAATTTCATCAATCATTTTAATATGCAAACCTTCTATTTGAAATATACCGCAAGGCAAGTATGGGTTAACGTTATCATCCCAACTTATGTGCAAAGGCAATGCAGGATCGTAAACAGCTTTACCCCTTTGTTTATCGTATTCAAATTGTTTATAAAATTCCCCTCCTGTTTTAACTAAGAAATCCCAATTACCGTTAACAAATACTTCATACTCATAAGGAGGCATGTTGTTTAAGTTATCAAGATATTCTTGTGGTAAGTTAGACTCCCCATTCTCATCTACGTTATCGCTTATCTTAGATGGAATATAAAGCCAATTAGGGTTTAATGTGTTTTCCTTCCACGGATTGAATACTTTTTCTTTAACCCAATTTTGAGTAGGGTTGCATGTGGCTAATATTACTGGCTTAGGTTGATATTTTGAATTAGGTATTATCCAAGATCCTGAACGCTCGAATGCTTTATAAAATGTTTTTTCCTGACATTCGTTTATTTCTTCAAATAAGAAGCCATTTACCTCTAATCCTTTCATCCAATCCAATTCTTTATCAGATACGTAGTTCTCGGACTTGAATAATATTATTGAGCCGTTGGGGTGTGTATATTCGTAAGGGCTTTGTCTTAGCTTTCCTGATGGGTTTATTTTTAAAAATGATGGTATAGTAGTGGTACGTATTTTTTCCATGTTCTCACGAATTACACACCATCTTGAATTAGGGAACACCTGGCACATTATTAATAAAGCAGATAATCCCCAAACGCTTTTACCTCCCCGTCATCGGATGGCACCCCCGTAAAGGATGAAGTTATACTTCTCACTTTGCAGGGCTACCATCGCTTCTGTTTGTTTGTTTGTTAATACCATTTATATTCGTATTTCTTTATCGCCCCATTTAATAATTGTAGCCGGCGGCAGGTCTTTACCATTAGTGGTCATGTCTACTTTGTCTCCGAATTTTTTAGGATTCATTTTAGCAGCCATCCATTTACGAGCATCAACTTGCAACCTTGATCGATTTATTACATTATGGTCTGTATAAACAACCCCATCAACTTCGTAAACATCTTTATCTTGCTTGTCTGCTATTTCCAGTATTTCCTCAAAAAGTTTATCAGCTCTGTCCTCGCATGCGCGCGCGTACCGTTTTTTTCTTTCATCGTTTCCATCTAACCATTGATAAAATGTTGCTGAACTTATATTATAAAAACCCAAAGCTTTACGCAATGAGTTTCCTTCTTCTATATCGTTTATAACGGCTTCAAACTTATCGTTTATTTGTTCTTCTGTATATGCTGCCATCATTAAGTATTTTTAATCCTTATTTTCATCTTAAGCAAATGTAGTAAATATTATGGTATTAATTTAAGTGCTTCAATAAGTCCTGCTTCGAGTGCAAACTCATAGGTTGTATAAGCATCCGGCAAATGCAAAGAATAGTTGTCGGGTGTTAATTCAAATAAAGCTATCATATCAACTTTAAATTGAAATCTTTGGCAGTATAGTTCGCTATATACGTCTACTGCTATTCCTTTACTTCTTATCCACTTTTGTAGTAGGCTTTGAGTAGGACAGCTAAATAATTCCCCATCTTCATCATGAGTATCTGTGTTCCAATTAAATTCTGGGTTTGCAATAGCGCCGAGTTTGTAATCTACTATTGAAGTATCAAAACAATATGCTGTTGATATGTTAAACCCTTTTTCCTTAGCAAGCTTTGCGGTTTGAAATGAGATTAAATTTTCTTCCATTTTATAATCCAAATTTAACATTAACTATCTTAACAGCATTCTCTTTACTTACACCGTTTTCAATTAAGTATTTTTTTATTTTATATTTACGTATGCTTTCACACATTATATAGTTGTACGTAGGAACATACATTATCCTGTCTGGTTGTATTTCTGAACATTTCATTTAATTACAAGCGTTATCGATTAGGTTATCACGTTCCTGGATTAGCAAGGATATTTTATCGTAGTCTACTGGATGATGTTTTCTTTCATCTTCCAATTGAGTTTCAAAGCGTGCCGTTATTTCGTTTTTAGCGGCTGTACAGTCTGTTTCTTCATTGCTGCATGATAACAGCGTTAGAATGGCTATAAATAGGGTTATTCGTTTCATATTATTGTTTTTTTACAATTTCCTGGTATTTATAAAAGCTATCGTTATATTGTTGTTGCTTAATAAAGTCTTTGTTTATATAGGCTTCCCTACTAAGTTGGTAATACTTCTGTTTATTCCTGTAATCATGATTAAACGGTTTATGTAATAATATGAAAATAGATATAAACCATATCCCAACTATTGAAAGGATTATTATTTTTTCTTTTTTAGTCAAGTTAAAACTTATTAATTCATTGCTATGCTTCCTGTATATTACCTGTTTCATTAGCATGTAATACGGTATAAAAGGGAATATCATAGACTAAACTTCTTAATGTTGTCTAAGTTACGTCCATTATATATTTCAAATGTATATCCTAAAGGGGTTTTGCATTCAATATAATGGCAATTATCCCAACCACTAAAACCTTTTTGTTTTACAATTAGTATATCCCCTTTTTTAATTCCGTGGGATACAATGTCCTCTAATGCTTTTATTGGAGAGACAATATTTAATTTTGTTATATCAATCATTTTATTGTTCTTTTAATGCGTTAATTTCATCTTCTAAGTCATGTACTTTGCTTTTAAGTATATTAACCTCATTAAGCATTTCAAGTGGCTCTTTGTTGAATTTATTAAATATGTCTATTGCATCAATAAATATTTGTGCATACAGGTCTTGTTTACCTGTCTTAAATCCCCATGCAGTTGTTTGGTACACTTCAGCGACAAGTTCATTTGTTGTGCCTGATGTATTCCATATTTTAACGTTTTTTTCTCCTGATTCGTTTATATATCTTTCTATTTCCATGATGTTGTGTTTTGTTTTTTTATTTTACATTTTTTTCAATTTCCCTAAAGTCTTCGATTGTTAGTATATCGCATTTAAGGCAGAAGCTTTTTAAAGCTGTATATTTATTAATTAAGTTTCTTTTATACAAATTGGTTAGTTCCTCTATTGCTTTTTTATTCATATATCCCAATCGTTTAAATCTTTACAATAATCACATGCTGCCTCACCAACTTCAATTAAAGCATTATATTCTTGTTCAGGCAATCCATATCCATTATCCCATTCTTGTATAGTGTCGTGCATCGCTGCTATTATTTTTATCAAATAATGTTTGCTATATCTATCCATTTTACTTTTTTGTTTTATTGTATTCTGTTATAAATTCTACTACTGCATTGTAGACACATTCGATTCTTGATTCGCTTTGGCTATCATGTAAAGCAGTTGTAGACCCATATTTGCCTATAGTAAAAAAGTACCCATCTCTTTGAGAAGAATACAACTCTGTACTATACCCCAATGATTCTATTTTGTCTATTACAGGCATTAATCTTTCCCACAGCCTGTCATATTGGAGTTGGCTGTCATAGAAATGATCTTTATTGTCTTTAGAAAAGGTTTTGTAAGATCCGTGATTATATTCTGTGAATCCCATGAACTCCGATATTATCTTATTACTCTCTGTTGTGTTTTGCATTTGTTTATGGTTTTATTAATCCTACTTCAATCATAGCTTGCGCATAATCTAAACCATCCGTCATTAAGGATCTTGCGTCAGAATACTTACCTGTTATTTTAGCATCTTTCATTATTGTTTTTTCAAGCTCTAAAACAAGCGTTTTTAATTCAGGTACGGCTTTAACTACTGGATGTTTTTTTAATTTAATTAAGTTGTCAGTTGTGCTCATAATTTTAAATTATTTCTGCGTTAATAATACATGATTTGTAAGCCCATTTAAATATAGAGTCAATATATCTTCCTACTGATTCAGGAGCTTTAGTATTTTTAATAACAGTTCCGCTAAACGTTCTTTCTGTACATTTACCATCTGTAAATATTATTACGGTATGGTTATCTGATACTACTGTTTGTTTTATACTCCAATCCATAGTTTTATTTATTTAATTTTTCTCAATATCAATTCGCCATCTTTTTTTCTATTATTAATAAGCGCACTTATTGAATCAGCAGATGCGGGCAATTTATCACTCCATATTTTTACCATATTACCATTTTTATATACAGATGTAGATAAATAATCAGAATCTACATTCACAAAAGTTTCTTGCTCTATTCTATCTTTGCTACTCATAAATACGCACTTACAATACAGTGCAAATAAAAAGATAATAATAGCGTAGCCTAAATATTTTATTTCTGTTCTCATGTGTTATTAGTTTAAACATTTATTAGCATTCAAAACTTTTTGCCTATTTACTGTAGTAGGGTTTTTAAGGTATTCTTTTATTGCCTGTCCCCTGGTTTGTAGTGGTGTAATTGTTTCTGTTTTCATGTTTTTTTTATCTTAAGTGTTTATGATCTTCTTTTCTTTTTTTGCAAGCTTTATCGCGGAAAAATATTTTGTTTCTAATCTCACATTTGCATCCATGTTTAACTTCATTTAAAGGCTTAATATTGGCTTTTAATTCTTTAATATCACTTTCATTGTGTGAGATTGTTTCGTGCTTTACAATGCTTAATTCTATACTGTATCCTACCTTGTTTGCTATTTCTTGCAGAGTATTAAACTTTATATTTTTTTTGCCATTTTTCCACTCTGAAATCCTTGATTGTTCAATTCCTGCCTTAGCGGCAAAATCAAAATCTATTAAACCAGATAGCCGTATTATTTCAATAAGTATATCTTTCATGCAAGTATTAATTAATTTTTAGTTTTCCTATGTTGATTACCAAGCTCCGCTATCTATTTTATCTAACTGAATATTAGCCACAACATCACTTTGATTTAAATCACTTGATTTATTGCTTAAGTTATTTATAACATTAAAAGAACCATGCTCAGCAACATAAATAATATAACCCATATTGGTGATTTCATTACATGATTTTTTTATTTTATTTAAAGCAGAATTAATAATTTTTTCGTGACTTATATCAATAAGTTTATCTTTATTTTCAGATGCCATAATGATTTTTTTAATAAGTTTGTTCTATTTCGCTTCTTAATAATTTAATTATTTCTGGCTCGTATTCATTAATTATAACTTCAAAAATATGTGAGCCTACACAATTACTAATCGCTTTTAAAGCCTTATCCTTAGTATAATTTTCTTTATAAACATATTCATTAAATAATTTACCCGCTAACTTTCTTTTAAGTTCGGGTAAATTTGGATTATCAAAAAGGGAGAATTGTTGTTTTTCCATAACCTAATTTTTGTATTGATATTATTTTATTGTAATAAGCCTCAAAATCAAACTTGCCAATTATCTTTTTAACTGAGGTAGGAAGCTGTAAGTTTGTTCTTAATTCTCTAGACACTTCGTTGTAAAATTTATCCCCTGTAGTGTTAAATTCCTTATTCAATATATCTAAACCTTTACGTGTTGCGGGTATGTTTTTAAACTCTTGAAGTGTCATGATAATTTTTTTTTAATGTTGTTGTTTTTATCTGTAGCAAATATACACAAAAGTATAAATACAAAACAAGCTTTATTGTATTTATTTTACACAAAAGTGTAATTAAATTAAAAAACCCCTCTATCCTTTTTATAGGTAGGGGGCTGTAGGGTTATTTTATTGGGTTATTAATAGGAATCCAATGTGTTATTAACTCGCATATTGCAGGCTCATCATATCTGTAATCCATACTTATAAAATTAAATCCATCATAATAACCTGTCATATATCTTTTGAAATTAGATGAAAGTAAAACTACTGTACCTATTTCAGGTAAATTAACATCCGCGTCAATCCATTTAGGCTGTGTTTCCCTCATGTGTGATAGGTTTTCCCAGTCCCAAATAAGGCGTTGCAATAAAGGTCTTGTTATATCTGCCTCTATTGGTATATATTTATTTAATTTGGTAATTAATAGCTTCATCCTATTTAATGAAAGCGGCTTAACGTTAACACGTTGTTCTTTGTGGTCGGGGCTGTTGTAGTAAATCATCTCTTTAGCTGTTATAAGGGTTTGTTTCAAGTGTATGGGCATCTATTGCCAGTCCTGCATCAACAAGACCTTCAACGTCAAATTTATTAGCGTATAGCCATTTAAATAGTTGTAGTTGATTATTAATTCCACGGCTTTCGTCTGAATTATCGTTCATATAAAAGTTACCTTCTATAAACTGAAATTCATAACTCATCGAGTATACAAAAGGGTACATATCGTTTAGATTCCATTCTGAATTTGGATCGTGAATTTCAGCCAATTCTAATAAGGGTATAATTTCAACGCCATTAACTGTAATGATTTTTGTTAGGTCTAATTTGCGTAGGATGGGCTTGTGACCTATACCACTTACCAAATTATTTACAGTTATTGTAGTTAAGTTTTTTTGATGTTCAAATACAACATCACGAATTAATGATTTTCCGTTACCGCTAATAACTTTTAACCCATGCGCTAAATACCCCTGTATGTGTTCTAATTGTAATGTCATGTTTTTTTTGTTTTAAGGTTTAACAATCTAAATTAGCCTTTGCAGCTTCGTATTGTCTTTTTATATCTCTTAGTGCATACGTATTGCCGTTAGTGTGTTGTATAGCCTCTAAATAGGTTTTATCGAGGTCTTTTGCTTCTTGTTCGCAGTCCCTGGTGCATGATGTGAATACAATTAAGCTAAATGTTAGTATTAATAGTTTTTTCATATTCTTCGAAGTAAAATATTATAGGTTTAATTGTTTCGTATATCAACCCATAGCGTTTAGCTATTTTATATTGTGTAGATGACTCATTTAAATGTTTCATGAAGCCTGTAATACTATTTCTAAAATCTTCTAAAGACATAGAGTGTTTATTAATATTGCATGATGCGCATGCAGGATATTGATTGTCTATGTGTAATCTTTCAGGATGCATACAAGTTCCATCAGGCACAAACTTTCGTTTATTATAATCATAAATGATATTCCTACGTATAGGTAATATTTCATCTACATGCCATCCCTTTACTAATTCACATCCGCAATAAGCGCACTTACCACCAAACTTATCATGTATTATTTGTCTTTGTTTTTTTGATACAGCCATATTAAAAGTATTCTTATTATATTTTTTCTGCCTTTTTAAAGCATTGTCGTACTCCCTTATTATGCCACTTAGCCTTTTTATTTTTAAACTCAATACAGGCTCTAATTCGGGGTTTAAACGCAATTTATTACATAGTTCCGCATGCTCTTTAGTTATTTTTATATAACCATCTAAAACAGGGTCGTATTTTTCAATTGTCGGGTCTTCCATAACTAACCAACGCTTGTTTTTATTCTTGTGAACTAAAGCGAATATTAAAGCTATAAATCCTATAAATGGTATTGAGATATCAAATAGGTTCATGGTTTAGGTTGTATATTTCGTTAGACTTATTTATAGCATTTATTAATCCTTCTTCTCTATCTTCAAAACAATCACGATTATTATTATATTTACCACCTTTATCTATTCTTAACTCCCAGTCAAAACCTCTATTGTATTCAAACATTTTATCATAATCTAAAGTTATTTGTATTAAATAACCAACTGTATCTAACCATTCAATAATAAAAGCTGTTTGAATTACAATAGGTAAATTAAATATAGTTGAATAAGGGTAATTTGGTTTTGTATGCATCCATGATATAAATGCCTCTTTCGCTTTTCCTGTTAACATATTATATTTTTAATTTGTTTATAAATTCAATGGCTTTATCATACCATTTGTAATATTCCTCTTTTGTTATTTCATCGCCTAAATTTATATCATTATAAAAAGTATCTAAATCAATGCTTATTGAATCTTTACTAATGTTTACAGATTCACAATCTATACTCACGTCATTATGATCTTTATCCCATGACCTTAAAAAAATAACTTTAACAGCGCAATTACCAAATGGCTTAAAGAACTTACCCACAACATCGGGAGCACCCTTTAAATTCTCTTTAGCCTGTAAATCTTTTAACTCTTTGATTTCAGCCTCTAATTGTTTTATCTTTTCGTTGTAGTCCATTATTTCAATTGTTTAAGTAAGTTTTGTAATCCCCTCCCATCTTTTATGCCTTTTCCTGTGTGCCACCCTGTGTATGGAAAAAAATGTATTTTAAAGCCGTTATGGTTATCTATTTCTATGGTGGCGGCATCAAGTGCTGTAAACTCTATATCATGCTCTATAAGCTTATTAATAGCGTAATCCATTCTTTCAGCTTGCACTTTTATATCAGTTTGGCTTTTTTTACCTTTTGCCATTATTTTATACTTTTAAGTGAATCATTTTTACGATAAGCCATAACATCAAATGTTACGCCCGATTGAGGACTATTAACCCTTGTTTTATGTATTAGGTTTCCATTCATGTATATGTAAACCTCGTTTTTGTTTTTTACTGTGTAGACCATTATTCTACTAATTTAATCCACCCGTATTCAATTTGTTCATCAACATCTAAACCCATGTAATAATAAGCATATCCACGTGACCTCAGATAATCAACCACCCCTATACTTGTATCTTTAGGATTGTAATAATATCTTTCTAAATAATTGCTTGCAGTTGTAAAATAATCACCTTCATCTGAATAATCATACCCAAGTATTTTAGCCACCTCAATAGCATCTTCATCCGTAATTGATGAAAGAGGTTTTAGTTCAAGATAATATTCATCCTGCAATCTTATAGATGTTAACTTTTCTGTTTTTCTTGTCTCCCAAGCTTGGTGTCTAACGGTTACGGTTCCTAAATATAGACCCATGAACCGAATTTTATTATCAATATTATTTTCCATAATTAATTTGCTTTAATAGTTTTGCTTTGTTTCCAACCCTCATTAATTAAACTTTCAATTTTAGAAGGATGCACCTGTTTTGATGTTTTTTCTTTTGTCATGTAAACCCAACCTTGTAAGCTTCGGTTTTGCTCCATTTGTTTAGCAGTAGGTAAAGCATCAATAGCCTGTATTTTGTTTTTAAGATTCTCTACATTACCTATACTGTTATCCCTGCTTACAGTCTTTGCCTTGCTTCTTAAAGCCTTTTTAATTTCATCAACCTTTTTTTGTTGTAGCTTCCATTTAAAACCTGCTGATTTGCCTATGCGGCCGGCAATGCAATTAGCTATTGATGTAGCAGATACTTTATGTTCTAAAGCTGCCTGGTTTATACAGTCGTATTTTTTTATTACTTTGCCGTTGTCATCTAATTGTGATACTGGCTTTGTGTTGTTAAGATATGCCATGATTACCTGCTTGCAAATTTAAAGTTAATATCTTTTCCATATTTTTCTTCTAATTCCTTTGCAGGATCGATATTGTACTTCAATGTGTATAGATTAATTACAGTCAATAAACCTATAAAGCTATCTCTTGATAGCCACATTTTATTTTCTCCTTGCCGCCCACTTGATTTAGGATTCTCTACTAATAATATAAAGCCCTCGTCGTTTTCTGTTTCTGAAACCGAGATTAGCCTATTATCTATAAAGTTGGCTTGTAAAAACGCTTTTATTTCTATTTCTCTTTGTTCGGGTGTTCCATAACCTACAGTTACTTTACCAATACTATTATTTTCCATATTATTGTTGTTTTGTTTTTTCAATCATACTTAGTACAAATTCCTTTCTTTGCTTAGTGCCTTTTTCTCCATCAGGGAACCACCATGCACGATATTCTTTTTGGGGAGGTTTGTTTTGTTTTAAATGATGTATAAGCAACTTGTATTCTTCTTCTGAAATCCTAAAGTTTTTATGTGAATGTACATGCATCCATAATATAAAGTTGCAAATTCCATCATCTAAACTTTCCATATCTTTTATATACTCCCAAAGCAAAAGGTAAAGTTCGTTTAGTGTTCTCATTCGGTTGCTTTTTTAGTATATTCAACCATACTTAATGCCTTTAGTATTCTTTCTTTAGGGTGCGTGCCTAAACTATCCGCATTATCGTTTATATCGTAAACATGATGCATCCAATCCCCTTTCCATGCAAATATTGAATTATGAATAGGCTTAAGAATCACGGATAACGCATAAGCTTCTTCTGTTTTAGCTAATTCATTTAAATCAGTAACACCACAATGACCTAATGCACATTTACACTCTTTGCCCACGCCAAGACTACCTGTTGTGAATTTACTTCTATCGATTGCTTCAAACTTTTTTATAAAGTATTCTTTTGTAAATTTTGTGTTTCCCATTTTATTGTTTTTAAGTGTTGTTTTTATTTTAAGCTACAAACATTTTTTTGCACCTATCGATACATTCCGATGTGTATAAGTTATCCGCATAACATAATGATGCAATAGATAATAATCCTGCTTCATTTAAACCTGTTTTAGCCCATTTTAAGACATCAATATAGTGCTGTAATGTGTTTCCTTGTTTGTTCATGATTTTTAGTTTAAGCAATGTTTAAAAACTTTAATGTCTTTTATACTGTAGTCGTTGTGGTTTCTAAATGAAAACAAAAACCAGTGTTCAACTTTATGGTTAGGTATATAATTTATGCCTCCTTTACCTGTG
>Ga0247815_10000146_pt1 | contig 53738 bp, 42 predicted proteins | sample UWRJL194509B1_FD_181014 | JGI IMG/M metagenome (GOLD analysis project Ga0247815, IMG submission 181014) | Plant litter microbial communities from Arlington Agricultural Research Station in Wisconsin, United States - UWRJ-L194-509B-1 | ecosystem: Environmental > Terrestrial > Plant litter >... | reverse complement strand
ACATGGTTATTCAATTGTTACTTTTATTTGTTTGACGCGTTTTTTATCGACGGTTTCTATTACGAAACGGTATTTGTCAAAATTTATTTTTTGCCCTTTCTTCGGAAAATTCCCAAGCAATTCGAGAATAAATCCTGCGAGGGTTTCAGCTTCGCCTTTTCGGTCTTCAAAAATCGTTTCGTCGCAATCGGTAATTCGGTAAAAATCTTTCATATTGATCTTGCCCTCAAACAAAAAAGTCTTGTCATCGATTTGCGAAAAGTTGATGTTTTCATCGTCAAATTCGTCACTGATGTCGCCCACGATTTCTTCAATGATGTCTTCCAATGAAACCAATCCTGACGTTCCGCCATATTCATCAACCACAATCGCCAAATGGCTTTTCATCGATTGAAAATCTTTCAAAAGGTTGTCGAGTTTTTTATTTTCCGGAACAAAGAACGGTTCGCGGACCAATGTTTTCCAGTCAAATTCGTTTTTTCCGATATGCGGAATCAGATCTTTGACAAATAAAACGCCTTCAATCTGGTCAATGTTGTCGCGATACACCGGAATTCTTGAAAATCCTTTGTCGGTGATTTTTTGCAATACTTCGGGGAAATTTTCATCGATTTCGAGCGCAAAAATATCAATCCGCGGACTCATTACTTGTTTCGTATCGGTGTTCCCGAAAGATACAATTCCTTCGAGAATCTTCTGTTCGTCCTGCGAAGTTCCTTCCGAAGAAGTCAGTTCCAAAGCCTGAGACAATTGGTCGACCGAAAAATTTGATTTTTGTTTGCCGAGTTTTGTATTCAGGAAAAGTGTCAGTTCGCGCATCGGAATGCTGATCGGCGAAAGCAATTTATCCAGCAACGATAAAGGACGGGCGAAAAAACACGCAAATTTGATATTGTTCCTGCTGGCGTAAATTTTCGGTAAAACCTCTCCGAACAACAAAATGAAAAAAGTCACGATTGCAACTTCTGCTACAAATTTTAAAGCTGGCGATGCGATCGAAGCAAACAAGTTTTGTCCGATGACTGAAAACAAAATAACGACGCAAATGTTGATGAAATTGTTTGCCACTACTAATGTGGCGAGTAGTTTTTTTGGTTTTTCCAAAAGCCTGGACACGATATTTGCCGACGCAGGATTTTCCTGAACGCATTGTTCTATATCTTTTTGGGTCAGTGAAAAATAAGCGACTTCGGCAGCTGAAACGAGTGCAGAAAAGGAAAGCAGCACAAAAATGGCAATGAAACCAATAATCAGATCGTTGTCTGACAAAGTGAGGAGTTGATAACCGGGCTCAGGGTCCAAATTCAAAAAGATTAATTAAACAATATCAGAACGGCAAATCGTTTTCTGGAAGGTTGTGGCTCTGGGAATCAAAATTCGGGTTTTTATTGTCTGACGACGGGCGGTTTCCGTCGGTGTCTTTTTTGACATTTAGAAACGTAAATTCGGTTACCTGAATTTCTGTGGTATATTTGGTCGAACCGTCTTCAGCTTGCCATTGGCGGGATTTAATTCGGCCTTCTACATAAATTTTATCGCCTTTTGACAAATATTTTTCGCAGATTTCGGCCGCTTTATTTCTTACGACAAGATTGTGCCATTCTGTAGAAGTGATCTTTTCGTTGGTCGTTTTATTAATGTACGTTTCGTTCGTTGCAAGGGGAAATCTTCCGATACAGTTTCCGCCATCAAAATAATGCATTTTCACTTCATCGCCCAAATGGCCTATCAACAATACTTTATTTATGGTTCCGCTCATTTCCTTAGATTATTAAATTCAAATATAGTAATTAAAAAAAACTAAAGCCAATGCTTTTCTATAAAATTAAAAATGACAATTGGAAACGGAAACGTCCTTAATTTTTCGATATTTATCGCGTTTTCAATGGTTCCCGAAACTGAAACTTTCCAGAATTTAATGTGTAAATGCTGGTGCGTCAGTTTATGAATTTGACTAATTTCGTTGAGTTCGCCAATGGAAATCACATCATTTGAAACAAATTTATTTTCCGCCAAAACATCTGAAAACGTGTCAAAACCAATTTCGCTTTGGGTTTCGATCAATGGAAATTCGTACAGATTGTGCCAAATCCCTTTGTCGGATCTTTTATGGATGACCGCATTTTGATTGGCATCCGAAAAAACCACATAATTGAAAAACCGGTTTTTGGCTTTGGCTTTTTTCGATTTTACCGGAAGCTGGTTGACTTTGTTTAACTTCAATGCGAGGCAACCGAAATTCAGTACGCAAACTGCACAATCTGGATTTTTCGGCACACATTGGATTGCGCCAAATTCCATCATCGCCTGGTTGAAAATTGCCGGATTTGCTTCGCTTTGTTTGGCTCCGACTAGGGTGTCTTTTGGCATTAACTCATACGCCAAAGCGGCAAATTCCTTTTTTGCGGAAGCATTGGCAATATCGGTTTCAATATCGAAATATCGGGCCAAAACCCTGAATACATTTCCATCGACTACAGGAACCGTTTCGTTAAACGAAAAAGATGCGATCGCGGCGGCAGTATAATCACCGATTCCTTTGAGTTTGATGAGGTCGTTGTAGTTATCGGGGAAAATTCCGCCAAGCTCCGAAGCTACATATTGCGCGGTTTTATGCAGATTTCTCGCACGCGAATAGTAACCCAATCCCTGCCACAATTTGAGGACTTGTTCTTCAGAAGCATTGGCGAGGTCAAATACAGTTGGAAACGCAGTCGTAAACGCAAAATAATAAGGCATTCCTTGAGCAACGCGCGTTTGTTGGAGCATAATTTCCGACAGCCAGATGTAATACGGATTGGTTGTATGGCGCCAGGGCAAATCGCGTTTATTTTGCAAATACCACGCAATTAGCGACTTAGTTAAATTCATGATAAAATTTTGGTTAACAAAAGTAAAAGTTTATGTGATTAAATTTTAATGATTTAGGTTGAATAATTGTTTTTTTAATTCATATATTTGCAACCTCAAAAAATATCACATAAATATTAAATACGAAAGAAAATGACGAAAGCAGATATCGTAGCGAAAATTTCAGAAAAATTAGGTCTTGAAAAAGGAGATGTTCAGGCAACTGTAGAATCTTTCATGGAAGAAGTAAAAACTTCTTTAGAGACTGGCGACAATGTTTACTTAAGAGGTTTTGGAAGTTTCATCATCAAAACCAGAGCTGAGAAAACAGGAAGAAATATTTCTAAAAACACTACAATTAAAATCCCTGCTCACAACATTCCTGCTTTCAAACCTGCAAAAGTGTTTGTTGAAGGAGTAAAAACGAATAACGAAGCAAAATAAACTTATTAATTAATCACAAAAACTACACCTATGCCAAGTGGTAAAAAAAGAAAGAGACATAAGGTAGCGACCCACAAACGTAAAAAACGTGCGAGAGCTAACCGTCACAAAAAGAAAAAGTAGTCTTCACTACTTTTTTCTTTTTTAAAGTTCATTGAAATGGAAATACTGATGTTGGGATAGAGATTAAGATACAATCTGCAGCGCTTCATCCGCAATCAGGAATTTCACCGGGTACAATACCTGTTAAATTATTGTTTAATCCATCCTCTATTTGGGTGCATGGTAAAAGGTGCAAGGCGCAAGGTTTTCGAACCCTGAACCCTGAACCCTGAACCCTGAACCTTAATATCGGATAAAAATTTACAGTGTGAATAAAGAATTAATCATTAGATCAAGTTCTGAAGCCGTAGATTTTGCCTTATTAAAAGATGGAAAACTAATTGAATTGCACAAAGAAGAAGAAAAAAGCAACTTCCAGGTGGGCGATATTTTTATTGCCAAGATCAGGAAACCAGTTGCCGGACTCAATGCTGCTTTTGTAAACGTAGGATTCGAAAAAGACGCCTTTTTGCATTATCACGACCTGGGTCCGAATTTAGCTTCCCAACTGAAATTCATAAAACTTGTAAGCGCAGGTAAAATAAAAGATTTCTCCCTGAAAAACTTTCAGTTTGAAAAAGAGATCAACAAAGACGGGGTCATCAGCGACGTGCTGAACTCCAACCAGTCGATCTTGGTACAAGTGGTTAAAGAACCGATATCCACCAAAGGCCCAAGAATTAGTTCTGAACTATCCTTGGCCGGGCGTTTTATCGTTCTCGTGCCTTTTTCCGACAGGGTTTCTGTTTCACAAAAAGTAGAATCCAAAGAAGAAAAAGACCGTTTAAAAAAACTTGTACAATCCATCAGACCTAAAGGATTTGGTGTTATTGTCCGTACAGTAGCAGAAGGCAAAAATACAGCCGAATTAGAAAAAGACATGGCAAACCTGCTCAGCAGATGGAACGCCATGTGTAAAAAATTACCAACTGCCCATCATCCGTCCAAAGTATTAGGCGAGCTCAACCGGGCATCATCGATACTTCGTGACGTTTTTAACGATACCTTTAGCGGTATCCAAATCGATGATCTGGAGTTGTTCAACGAAACAAAGGACTATTTACAGGAAATAGCGCCTTCCAAACAATCAATCGTAAAGTTTTATCAATCTAAAGACACACCTATCTTCGAGAAATACAACATAGAAAGACAGATCAAGACTTCGTTCGGCAAAACCGTTTCGATGGCCAAGGGCGCCTATTTGATTATCGAACACACTGAAGCGTTGCACGTTATCGACGTCAACAGCGGGAACCGTTCGAATAAAGCGACCAACCAGGAAGACACCGCCATGGAAGTCAACATGATCGCCGCCGCAGAAATCGCTAGGCAATTGCGCCTCCGCGATATGGGCGGAATCATCGTAGTCGATTTTATCGATATGTCAAACCCCGAAAACAGGAAAGTGCTCTTCGAGTTCCTCCGTGAGGAAATGAGCGACGATAAAGCCAAACACAAAATCCTGCCGCCAAGTAAATTCGGACTGGTGCAAATCACCAGACAACGCGTGCGGCCGGAAGTAAACATTAAAACCAGGGAAGAAAATCCCGATAGCGGCGGCGGCGAAATCGAAGCCCCGATCTTAATTATCGACAGGATCACTTCCGATCTGGAAAGAATACTCAAAATCCACAAAGGTGCTGTGCTTAACGTGCATCCGTTTGTGGCTGCATACCTCAGTAAAGGTTTTCCATCATTACGCTCAAGGTGGTTCTTTGAGCATAAAAAATGGGTGAAAATCATACCTCGTGACGCTTACACGTTTCTGGAATATCATTTCTACGACAAACAAGGGAATGTTATCAAAGACTAAATAAGAAAACCGCCTTTCGTGAGATCGGCGGTTTTTTTATTTTATTAATTAGAAAATGAGCGAATTAGCGAACTGGGAAATGGGTGAATTTTCAGGAGCTTTTTCCGGCTTTCGCCTTTATCTCTCCGCTGCGCTGCGAGGATACCGGCTCTATCCGGGCTAGGGCATCAGGTTCCAAAACAAGCTCCGTCATTGCGACGAAGAACGACAAAGCAATCTGTCTATTCAAAACAAATCACTCCCGAAAAACCTCAATCTTCCTTCGGATCTCATTTCCAAATGCATCCACAACCGTAATGTAATGCACGCCAGCCGCAACATCAATCGGCATTTCATGAAAGGTTTTCGTAGTGCCTTTATACACTTTATCTACATACCAGAACAATTGCGTTTCCGTTTGAGAATGCGCGACTTTCAAAATCACAGGCTGCACTTCGCTGTTGAAATCCTTCGTCAGATAAATTTTAGCATTCGCTTTCGGATAAATAAAATCCATCGTTGCCGTCTGCGTTCCGGCACAATCCTCCCGGAAAGGAGGCAACGTTTGGTATTCGATATGCTGGCTTTTATAATACCATTCCATCACCGGCGGCAAAACAAACCAGGTTTTCGTAATCATATTTTCTACGTTTTCACAACTGCTGTTCACGCGGAATGTCCCGGTTTGGTCCAAATGAACGACTTTATGATACGGACAAATCGATGTCGTTTTTCCTTTCAAAGAAATAAACTGCTTGATTTTCGGGCAATTTTCCTGCGCCAAATGTCCGCTTAAAGCGCAAACTTCGACTTCTTCAAGATCGTTCAATGGTGGCGAAAACCAGCCGCTTCTCGGCAACAAATTAAAAACATCGAACAAAATCGGCGCAGCACTCGAAACGCCGGTTAAGGTTGGCCTGCCCTCGCCCGACGCATTTCCAACCCAAACACCAACGACATATCTTGAATTCGTTCCAATGGCCCATGCATCGCGGTTCCCGAAACTCGTTCCGGTTTTCCAGGCAATTTTAAGCGAACTGTCATAAAATTTCCAGGCTTCGTCGCCTTCGGGACGGTTGACTTGTTCCATCGCATTATACGTCAGCCAGATCGAACCTGCTCCTAAAATCGTTTTCTGGTAACTTTCTTTTCCGAAATCAGGCTTAAAATCATACAGATAATTAAGTTCGGAAAACTCTTTCGTACGGTATTTCCCTTCATGCGCATTGAAATAATTGAGTGTCGAGGAAAAGCCCGCATAAGTGCGGCACAAATCCCACAAATTGCTTTCGGCGCCGCCCAAAATCAATGACAAACCATAATGATCCGGTGATTTCGAAATGTCTTTGAGTTTGAATTTCTGCAATTCCTCATAAAATTTATTGACGCCAAAATCCTGCAACATTAGCACTGCCGGAATGTTCAATGACCGCGACAACGCCCGATGCGCCGGAACTGCGCCGTCAAACGTCAGGTTAAAATTCTGAGGTGTATAACCTGAAATCTGCGTCGGCACATCGGCGACTAAGGTATTGGGCAGCAATTCACCTTCATCAAGCATTGCCGCATACAACAGCGGTTTTAAAATGCTTCCGGTACTTCGCGGTGCACCAACAATATCGACATCTTTCTGGTGGTTTTCATCGGTTGGCGCATTGCCCACATAACCCATGATATTCCGGTTTTGCACATCAATCACCACAATGGAAAGGTTGTGCACTTCATTTTGCCTGTATTGATTGTAATAATATTTCGCGATTTGGTTGACACGGTTTTGCAATGCAATCTGAACCGTGGTTTTGATGCGCTTGCCTTCATAATTTTTTGCGATCCGCTGGAGCAAATGCGGCGCAATCTGTGGCAAATCGTATGGTTTTTGCGGCAATGGCTCGGCAATCGAAAGTTCGTACGTTTGCTTGTCGATGATTTTTTCCTGACGCAATTTCAACAACAATCGGTCGCGCTTTAACCGCAATTTCAGTTGGTTTTTTCCAGGATAAATCAGGCTTGGCGCATTGGGTAATACTGCTAAAGTCGCGCTTTCCGCCCACGACAACTGATGCGACTGCACGCCAAAATACCGCCACGAAGCCATTTCCAAACCGACGACATTTCCGCCAAAAGGCGCATGCGCAGCGTACAAATCGAGGATTTTATCCTTCGAATACCGCAATTCGAGTCGCGTGGCGAGAATCATTTCTACCGCTTTTTCAAAATACGTCCGTTTTTTTCCTTTCCGCGACAAGCGAATCACTTGCTGCGTCAGCGTACTTCCGCCGCTAACGACTTTTCCGGCTGCGCTGTTTTGCTTCGCCGCATTGAACATCGCCACCGGATTAAATCCCGGATGCTTGTAAAAATGCTGGTCTTCAAAATACACGATGCATTTTCGGAATTTATCGGGAATGCTGTCCTGCGCCGGAAAGCGCCATTGGCCGTCGCGTGCAATTTTGGCCCCGAGCAGTTCGCCTTCAGTGCTTTCTATAACAGTCGAATAAGGTTCGCTGAACAACGTCCGCGGAAGCGAAAAATAATATATCAAAAGCAGCAAAAATGCGATGCTGCTCTTGATTTTATTGGATTTAATTCCTTGCAAAATGCGTTTAAAAAACGCGTTGATTTTGGTTTTCACGTTTTATTTATTTCACAACTGAAATCCATTGTCCTTTGGTACGCGCCAGATAATTGTGGTCATACATCGCTTCACATTGCAATCCCGGCAGGTAATAATTGCCCAGGTATGAAGCATTCAATAGGATACGGAATGTTTTCGTCTCATTCGCTTTAAGTGTAAAATAGAAGTTCGTACGGTCGTCCCGAATGTCGATATAATCGGCAATATTATTTGTCGCGTCGCCATAATCGGTGAATCGCGTGTTGACGATTTCAAATCCCGAAGGCAGAATTTGCGTTAAGGCCACATTTTCTACATTTTCATTTTTCTGGTTTCTAACGGTGACTTCTGCGGCAAATTCAGTTCCTTGTTTGATATTCGTCACATTCAAAATATTGCCTTTTCGGTCTTTGAAAACAACATTTGCAGACAGATTGCTTTGCATCGGCTGTTCTTTTCCGACGGGTAAAATTCCGCTGTTCAATATCCTGACATAAAGCGTATTGCTTTTATCATTTTTAATGGAAATGCCGTTTGCTCCAGATTTAATGAGCAGATTTCTATCAGCGAAAGCCTTTGAAGTCGTTACCTTTTCAGATTTTCCATCTTTCGAATATTGGATATCGATGCCTTTGCTTCCATTGAACATCGCAAATTTCGACATCGCATACAGGCAATAAGCCGTGGTTTGCGTGCTCATCCAGTCGCTGCCCGACATCTGTTTGGCCAGTTTGATCGCCATTTGAAAAGCCTGTTGCTTTTGCCCCGAAAGGATCAAAGTTTCCAATGCCATCGCGCGGTTTCGATCGGATGAACCATAGTAATAATAAGAATACTGACTGTTGATCTCATCAATCTGACTTTTCGCAAGCAATGCCTGCCCCGCCGCTTTTTGTCCGGCCAAAACATATGCTGCAGACAACCGCAGTTTGCTTTCATTCGAAATACCGCTGGTTTCGCGCAATCGGTTCATTGATGACAAATCAGGAAAACCGGCCAATGCCAATGTATATAAACGATAAGCTTGTGCGAGATCATTTCCATACTGCGGATAAAAACGCCAGGTTTTGGCTTCTTTCTGTTGGTACGAAACCCATTTTGATTTGAAATTGATCGGCAATAGGTAGCCTTTTTTCTCGGCTTCGATTAAAAAATGTCCGGCGTAAGATGTGCCCCAATCGTCGGCATTGCCATTGCCCGGCCAGTATGAAAATCCGCCGTTTGCGAGTTGGAAACCGCCCAACCTGTTGATTCCGGCAGTCACATTTTTCTGGATATTTTCTTTTCTGAACGGATCGATATCGGCAATATCATTTAAAAACAATTGCGGAAAAACCGAAGAAGTCGTTTGCTCGACACAGCCGTGCGGATACGAAATCAGGTAATCGAGCCTTCTGTTCAAATCGATTGTTGGCATCGATGATACTTCGAGTTTGGCTTTGTTGCTTCCGGCGATGCCGAAGGTTTGCCAGAAGATTGTTTTGCTGCTATTTGGTTCTAAAATCAAATCTTTGTAAGCATAAGTCACCGGATTCGGGTTGGTCATGTCAATCTCGACATCATATGTGGATTTCTGGTTTCCCGAACTCGCGATGATCTGCACTTTCCCGATTCCGGTTTGGCTGCCGACTTCCAGATTGAAATAGGCCATTTTTTCGTCAGGCTGCGTGAATGTGAGGTTTTGCGTCGGCGCGCCAATAATTTTCAGCCCATTAATGGTTTTGATCTGAACCGACACATTTCTGATATTATTTTCCATGGCAAAAACCGTTACCGGAATCGTAACGCGTTCCGATGGTGAGATTTTCCTCGGCAACGAAGCCAAAACCATCAGCGGGCTTTTGACCGGAGTTGCTTTTTCAACACTTCCGTAAGCGCTGGAATTCGCATCGGCGGCAACGACCATTGTCCGCACCGATCCGACATATTTCGGCAACTTTAAAGTATGGGTTTTGGACGCGCCTTTTTCGAGTTTGAATGGGCCGTAATACAACACCACCGGCTTGAAGCGATTGGCTTTTTTGGCTTTGCCGCCACCGAGATCCTGATCGCCCCCGATACTAAAAATCTGGCTGACTTTTCCGCCATAAGCGCCAATCACATCATCATAAATGTCCCAGGTTTTGACGCCAAGAGCTTCGCGTGAATAAAAACTGTCCCAGGCATTTGGCGTTTTGAAGCGGGTTAAATCGAGCAGGCCTTCATCAACAACGGCAATCGTGTAAGTCATCGCTTTTCCATTTTGTTCGCTGACTTTTACTGCAAAAGGCTGTTCCGGTTTTAACACATCGGGCATGGCAATTTTGGGTTGTAGGATCGTATTTTTATCGATGACTTCAATCGGGACAATTCCGTATAAACGAATTGGTGAATCGTTTTTAGAAGTTGCGTGCGGCTGCAAAAGCGTGATGTTGAAATAGATGTTTGGCGCCATTGCTCCAGTGATCGGGATTTCGACTTTGGTTTCGCCTTTTTGGGTTTTCGCCCAGAAGGTCTGCACGACTTTCGATCCGTTTTCAACAGAAATCAGCGCGCGCCCACCTTCGCTTGATGGAAAGGAAATTTTGGCTTTTTCGCCGACTGCGTAATTCTTTTTATCGGTAGAAAAGACGAGCATCGTCGCGGTAGAAGCATCGGTATTTCGTGTTTTTCCCGACCAATATGGATAATCGATCAGGACGGTTTGCGCCGTTGCGTGTCCGCCTTCGGTATCGGAAACCCGAATTAAATAGCGGCCCCATTGTTCATCGTTCACGGCAAATTGCACCACTGCTTTTCCTGATGCATCAGTGTTTACAACGAAAGTTTTAAACGCGACGGTGGCATTCGACGAATTGTAATTGGTGAAATCATCGGCTGCGCCGTCCCACCACCAGCGCCATTCGGTTTTGTAGACTTTGACCTCAAGGTTTTTTATAGATTTTGGCTTGCCGTTTTCATCAACCGTAACAATATCGAAACGGTTCATTTTGTGGGTTTCGAGCATGCCGTATTTGTTGGCTTCGGGCGTTTTGATTCCGACATAAGTCGTATATGGCGAATACGTCGTCGCCATGACATCGGTACTGAAATCGCCGCCTTCTTCATAGACTTTTGTAATGAAAGCCGCTTTGAGCATTCCGGGTGCTTCTGCGTCTAATTTCGGGTCGATTGGAACAGATGCTTTTCCATTGGCGTCCAATTTTCCAGAGAAAATGTTGATTTCTTCGGTGCTGAATTTTCGAACCAGATCGTCAAAAACATAATTCGGATAATTTTTAAATGTTGTCGATTGCTGTGAGAATTTCGCCTGCATGTCGACCTTCAGATCTTTCGCAATCGCACCGTGAAGCCACGTCACTTCAAGGTTTGCCGTATTTGGATATTGCGACGACAACACGGCGTTTTTAAAACTGTTCTTGATTTTTAAGCGGTTCGGCTTGATCGTTTCGATCTTGACGTTTTTGTAGAAACGGGCACCGCCAACATTGACCATGGCTTCCCAATTTCCTGTTGGCGCATCGGAATTTGTTGGAACTACAAACGCGTAATGATTGAGGTCACTCGATTTTTTAACGGTTTGATACACTACTTTTCCGTTTGGATCAGAAAGGCGGAATTTGATCGGATGGGCTGCCGGCAATTTGTTCGCCGCATCATTCAAAATAAACGACAAATACAAATTATCGCCCGGACGCCATACGCCACGTTCTCCGTATATGTAGCCTTTGAGTCCTTTTTGCAACGTTTCTCCCGACACATCAAAATTACTCACAGACAGTGAAGTGCCATCGTCGAGTTTGACGTAAGTTGAATTTTTTCCATCAGTGACGATCGCGAAATACGCGAATTTGCTGAGTTTGAAAGCGACCGTTCCTGTGTTGCTGGTTTTCGCTTCGGCGAGTTTTTGCTGTTGAAAACTGTATAAGGTGACAGTCGCAGCCGAAACCGGTTCTGTCGTCACGATGTTGTTTACGGCGAAAAAATACGATTTATTTTCACCGCGTTTTGCAATCACGCCAAGATCGGATGCCAAAACATTTGTCCCGATTTTAGTGTTGTAATAATACGAATTCGTGCAAGGATCCTGGCTTTCGCGCCACTCGTAATCGTCATAATAATAATCTTCGTAGTAATTGCTGTAATTGACGTCATTTTCGTCTTCTTCATCTTGGTCAGAAGTATTTTCTTCAGGTTCAGAAACGGTGCATTCGTAAAGCGAATAGGCTTTTTTGAACGAGAATTCGACACGGTAAATCGCGCCCGGATCGGGAGAAATGATCTTTGACAGATCGAGCGCGAAGGTGTTGTATTTGCTGTAATTCAACAGGGAATTTTTTTGAAGGTTCAGCTTGATTTTAGCAACTGGCTGCGAAACACGCTTTAGGTTTTGCGCGCCGTTGAGTTCGTTGTCCTGTAAAAACTGCAGGATATTATTTTTGTAGATTTTATAGACTTTGACATCGACTGCTTTTAGATTGACCGCTTCAAAATTGAGTTTTAAATTATTAGAACTCGGCATGATCGTTCCGTTTTTAACGAATCGGATGTTGGGTTTTGTTTGTTCGAACGAGACTTTCGTAGCGAAATTTTTCTTCATTTTGAAACCTTCGTCGCTTTGGATGCCTTCGAAAACTTCGAGCAGTAAACTTCCAGATAACGGTTCGGCAAAAAATACTTTAAGTACGTTTCCCTGCGTGGCATATTTGAGGTTGTCGGCTTTTTCAACGGCGACCAAACCTTTGAAATCCTGGTTTTTCTGCAATGGATCGGAGAAATTGATCAGTAAAGTTTGGTTGTTTGCATCAGAAACTTCGACATTTACGATCTTAAAATTGTCTTTTCCGGCAATTGGAAAACTGATTTTTCCCTTTTGCTCGATATCGGCATCATCGCCGTCGTAAGCGATTTCGATAGTCGTGTCTTCGCTGAATCTTTGGATGCTGTCGACAATGAACTTGAATTCGGTTGGCGAACTCAGCGATTTGTCGAATTTGATCTTGAGGTTTTTGTCTTTTTGGGTGGCTGAAACGAGTTTTTGGGCAGTTGCCAAATCCATGTTGTCGGCAGTTTTCAACGTACAATTCAAGTATTGAAAATTTTTGTCATACGACTGGATATCGGCGGTAGAAACTTGAAAATCCTGTTTAATGGTTTTGAACGTAAAACGAAAATCAGCTAATTTTTCAGATGTTTTGATCAGTTTAGACAAATGAAAAGTAACCTGGTATTCGGTATTCTGGTCAAGTCTTTTTTCTGGGATAAAAGCTACGGTATTGCCCGAAAGCGCGATGATGTTCCCATCTGCCGAAGGCGAAATGTCAAACAAACCGTTGTCTAAAACCTGGTTGGCTTTCCATTCTTTTTTGTCGAAGGCAAGTACGACGCGAATGTCTGATTTCGTGGAAACCATTCCGCCTGTAAATCCCGAAATATACTCCTTAAACAATGAAAAATCCGAATTAAATTCAGCCGCTGTTTTTTTATTGCAGGACTGGAACAGCACGATTGCAAAACATACGCAAACAAACAATTTTGTTTTCATTGGTATAAAGAATTAATGGTTATAGAACGGAATTGCGTGTGGACTTTAACAGTTGCAATTACTCCCATAACTTAGGTTTTGTAATTTATATTGTACTAAATATACAGTATTTTTTTAAATAATTTTTGGAAGAAAAATCGGTTTAAAAGAACCTAGGGAAAGTTTCAAAAATGCCGGGACTATTTCCTCCTTTCGGCAAAAAAACGCAGCATCAATTCGGCTGATTCCTGCGCCATAATCCCTGAAACGACAGTGGTTTTTGGATGCAGTTTCGTTCCCATTGCGGTGAATCCGCGTTGCTGGTCATGGGCGCCAAAAACGATTTTTGAGATCTGGCTCCAGTATAAAGCGCCGGCACACATCTGGCAAGGCTCGAGTGTCACGTAAAGCGTGCAGTCTTTCAGGTATTTTCCACCGAGGAAATTGGCTGCGGCGGTAATGGATTGCATTTCGGCATGTGCGGTGACGTCGTTGAGCAATTCGGTTAAATTGTGGCTGCGGGCGATGACTTTATTTTGGATGACAATGATGGCGCCAACGGGAATTTCGCCTTTCTCAAAAGCAAGTTCGGCTTCCTGATAGGCTTTTTTCATAAAATATTCGTCGGTGAAAATGTTTTCCATTTGCCAAAAATACAATTTCAAGTCCTTACATTTGTGGGATGCCTGAAAATTTGCTTTCACATATTCAAAATCCCGATGATCTGCGCCAACTTGACGAATCGCAATTGCCGCAATTGGCAAAGGAATTGCGCGATTTCATCATTGATGTGGTTTCGGTAAAAGAAGGCCATTTGGGTGCGAGTTTGGGTGTTGTCGAATTGACTATAGCGCTTCATTATGTATTTGATACACCAAATGATTTGTTGGTTTGGGATGTTGGCCATCAGGCATACGGACATAAAATCCTGACAGGAAGAAAGGCTATTTTTCATACCAATCGCCAACTTGGCGGAATTTCGGGTTTTCCGAAAAGAAGTGAAAGCAACTATGATACTTTTGGCGTCGGGCATTCTTCTACGGCAATTTCTGCGGCTTTGGGAATGGCGATTGCGTCGCATTTAAAAGGTGATTTTGATAAAAACCACATAGCAGTTGTGGGTGATGCTTCGATCGCTTCCGGAATGGCGTTCGAAGGGTTGAACCATGCCGGGGTTACCGATGCGAATCTATTGGTAGTTTTAAATGACAATGCGATTGGGATCGATCCGAGCGTGGGCGCTTTAAAAAATTACCTGACTGCGGTTAAAGAAGGCAAAAACCCGCGGCAGAACAACATGATCAAATCATTGAATTTCGATTATTCGGGTCCGATTGACGGACATGATATTTATGCGGTGATCAAAGAACTGCAACGGCTCAAAAATATAAAAGGTCCGAAATTCCTACACATCATCACAACCAAAGGAAAAGGTTTAAAACAAGCCGAGAACGACCAGGTGAAATACCATGCGCCGGGAAAATTTGACAAGATTACAGGCGAAATCATATTCAAATCGGAAGAAAATTTACCTCCGAAATTCCAGGATGTTTTTGGGTTGACGTTGCTAGACCTGGCCCGAAAAAATGACAAGATTATAGGAATTACCCCAGCAATGCCAACTGGAAGTTCGTTGAAATTCATGATGGATGAATTTCCGGAGCGTGCGTTTGATGTAGGCATTGCCGAACAGCACGCCGTGACTTTAGCCGCCGGAATGGCGACCCAGGGCATGATCGTGTATTGCAATATTTATTCGACCTTCCTGCAACGCGGTTACGACCAGTTGATCCATGATGTGGCTTTGCAGAATCTTCCGGTGATTTTTTGCCTGGACCGTGCGGGATTGGTTGGTGAGGACGGCGCAACGCATCATGGTGTTTTCGACTTGGCGTATTTGCGCTGCATCCCGAATGTGATTGTGTATTCTCCTTTAAATGAAATCGCGCTTCGCAACATTTTATATTCGGCGCAATTGGGGCTTGAACATCCGATTGCCATTCGTTATCCACGCGGCCGGGGCACTGTGGTTCATTGGCAACAGCCTTATGAAAAAATCGAAATCGGGAAAGCTTTTCAATTAAAATCGGGTACAAAAACAGCCGTTTTATCGAATGGGCCGCTTGGAAATCATGTGACATCGGCACTTCAAAACATTGGTAATCCGGAAACGATCGCACATTTTGATTTTGCTTTTGTAAAACCATTGGATGAAAAGCTGTTGCATGAAATTTTTACCTCTTTTGAAAAAATCATCACGCTAGAAGATGGCGTTCTTAAAGGCGGATTTGGAAGTGCGATTGCCGAATTTGTTGCGAAATACCATTACACCATTGAAATCAAATCCCTTGGAATTCCCGATGAATTCATCGAACATGGAACCGTTGACGAATTACAACGATATCGTAATTTAGACGTTAAAAGTTTAGAAATCCTTTTCCAGGCTTATTGAAATTGCCCATTTTTGCACTTTTAAAACAAGTCAGAAATGAGAACCTCTTTTTTATATTCAATTTTCTTTTTGTGTGTGTCGGCAAGCGCTTCTGCTCAAACTATTGACACTTTAGTCGTTGCCCGGGATACTTTAAAAGTCATCGTTCAGGACACGCTCAAAAAAACCGCTCCGGTTGCAGTTTCGCACTGGGAAAAGAAAAACATTGTAGGTTTTGACCTGAACGAAATCGCATTTGTAAACTGGAGCGCAGGCGGAATCAGTTCGGTTTCGGGCTTGCTCAAAGGAAGTTTTATCCGAAGGTATACCACCGACAATCTTAAATGGGGAAATGAGCTTATCGTGCGCTATGGCGTTAACAAACAGGACGGCATTGAGTTTCGGAAAACGGATGATGCTTTTCAGTTTACATCTACTGTCGGATATAGAAAAGACACATTGTCCAATTGGTACCACTCGGCAAAATTCAACTTTAACACACAGTTTACCAGTGGGTATTCGTATCCGAACATAGAGGAATCTGTTTCCGGCCCATTTGCACCGGCCTATACTTTTCTTGGTATTGGAGCCGAATATGCGAATAAAGAGAAAAAAATCAATGTTTATATTTCACCATTGACTTTAAAGAATACGCTTGTGCTGAATCAGCGCTTGGCCAATCAGGGCGCTTTCGGGGTTAAAAAAGCCGTTTATGATGCGGATGGGAATTTGGTTTCCGAAGGCAGTCAATCAAAAACAGAATTGGGATTTTTAGTTACTACGGCTTATAAAACAGAAATCCTGAAGAACATCAATCTCGAAAACCGGCTGAGTTTGTATTCAGATTACATCAATAAATTTGGAAATATAGATGTAGACTGGCAATTGCTGCTGGATTTGGTCGTCAATAAATATGTAAGGGCAAACATTGGCAGCCATTTGATTTATGATGACGACATCAAGGCAACAGAAGATATAGATGGCGTTCAGGTATTGGTTGGCCCGAAAATACAATTGAAGCAGATGCTTGGCATTGGGGTGGAATATAGTTTTTAAATAAATGAAACAAAAAAATGAAGTGTGTGAAATTTAATTTCTAAATAAAAATCTGCACAAGAATATATGAAATAAAAAAACCGGAGCTTGAACTCCGGTTTTTTTTAATGGTTTAATTCTTAATAATTTTCTGGGTACTGCTAATGTTTTGCCCATTTACTTTCAAGATATATGTTCCAGACGATAAATGAGTTAAATTAAGCATCTTGTCTGTTTGAAAATGCTGATCTTCTTCATTGAATACTTCCTTTCCATTTGCATCAATAATATTGATTGCTATTCTACCTGCATAATCATCAATATGAACATTGAAATGCCCTTTTGAAGGATTTGGGCTGACGATTACTTTATCGGATGAATTCAAATTTAAAACATTAACATCAATCATTTTTCCATTACTTGGCGAATTGATCGCATAATTGCGTATGACACTACAAATAACATTTCCTGTTGGTGAAAGCAATTGTATGACTACAGATACTTCTTGCTGTAGCAATACAGTGACAACACCAGTCGTCGTTGTTATAGTAGTCCCATTTGGGAAAGTCCAGATATATTTTAAGTTTAATTGACTGCACAGTTCACTGGGATTTGAGTTGATTACATTAAATTTAAAGCTGTCGCTTAATTGAGGGGTCATTTTTACTGAAAGCGTATTCAAGCATTCACATGCACAAAGCGACGTGATGGTTTTGGAAGCAGTCGGGCTTATGCAACCTTCTTGCGATGTAACAACTACAGAAACCGTTCCCGGTAACGAAGTCCAGTTTATATTTACTGTTCCTTCATTATTAGCGCCAAGGATTGTACCTCCTGTTACTGTCCACAACGCAGTTTCTCCGCTTGCTAAGGCTGTGGTATGGCTGGTCGTGCTGTTTTCAGTAAGGCATGCAGAGGTATTGCCCGAAATGATAGGAGTTGGTTGCGCTGCTGATACTTGTAAAGTCGCAGTAGCCAAAACAATTGTATTCGTATTGTCTTTTAAAGTGATCGTGTAAGCGCCAGTTGCTAAAGATAGTTCAGGGTTTGTAAGTACTGAGGTTGTAGTTGAATTTACAGTCGAATTGTAAAATATCCAGTTGAATGACGTTCCACATACATTCGGAAAAAATTTGTATCGTTTACAGTTGGTGGAATAAATGCTTATCTTCTTGGATGCAGCAGTAGGATAAGCTGTTTCTTGTTTTGCATCGATTAGGTTTGGGATTGCACGCGTGTCGCGCATTGGTTCTGGAATGCTTGATGGTCTTTGTATACCTATTTCTGCAAAACCACAAAGATTGCTAGTTGATGTAACAGGAACATTTGGCTGGTGGATCACGCTTAAGGCATCAGTTACAAACCCTGTGGCATAAATTTTATTGTCAGGGCCAATTTGCATATCCCCATCACGAATCGCCAAATTCCTCTGCTCTTTAGTGGCAATTAATATTCTGGTATTGTCAGGTACTGGAGCATTCAGTTTGTACTGGTATATTTTATGTGTTAGATCGCTTGAGCTTGAAAATGTACGTGTATAAAGCAAATTAGAATCAGGGCTAAAACTCGCTGCAACAATGCCTTTATATTGTTCATATATTATTGTTGACCGTTTACTAAAGGTTCCATTGGTCTTATTAAAATCGTAAATACAGTTTGTTCCGTAGGCATAAACGAAGATTTTGTTTCCATTTGGTGCTGCTTCAATTTTATAAGAACCTGCCGAGGTACCATTTAACATCATTCCGGTATCAGATCCCGTGACAAATGTTAATCCAGTAGCTGTTAAACTGTACGTTGCCAAGTAGTTTCTGTTATTTTTGATTAAAGTAGTTACGATCCAATATTCTCCATTGCACTTTTTTATGGCGCTGAGTCCGCACGAAAGTATCGCACCATTCACACCGGGATCATATCCTGCCGGCGTTGTTACCGGTTGTCTCTGCACTGGAACTGATGTAGCATTTCCGTTAGTCAGCTCCACAATAGAATATTCAAGTCCTGGAGAACTGGTGCTTGCAATATGTGAAGAATTTGAAAAACTATTTGTAGAGAATACATAATATTGATTGGCATTACCCGGATTTGGTACAATTAAATACCTGTCGTATGTTCCATTGACGGTAGAAACCGAAATATCAGTAGTGTTCAGTTTAGTATGTAAATTGTTCCATACGCCTCTTCCATCCGTATAAAAAAGCAAACTTCCATCGGTTTTTCCTACTGATGCGACGGCGAGCGGGTAGTGCATATTAAAAACCGAAGGAAAACTACTGTCCCATGTTGGCAGGCCATTGGCGAAACTCAATCCTGCACTTCTATCAACAAACCAATAAGAATCTGAATTCACCGGAACACCGGCACAATCTGTTACATATATTTTAATTGTTGAACTTGCTGTTGCACCATTGTTAGCCGTTACTGTAAGCGTTACCGTATATGGCGAATTGACTGATGAAGAAAAAGTGTGTGCCGGATTGTAGATTGCTGCAACGTTTGATGCTCCTGAAGCCGGGTCGCCGAAATTCCAACTGTATTGTGCTTGTCCTTGCGTGGCTTTAAAATTAACAAGCCCTGAACTTTGGCAAACCATATACCTATCGGGAACTATGGTCGCCGAAATCAAATTAGTATTGCCGCAGGTCGCCCCTGTATTGATCAAATTATCATTGGAACACAGATAAGCCCGGTATGTCGCCAAGGTGTAATTCATCCGTTCCATTTGCCCTGTTGTAAAATTATCTGCACAGACATTTGTTCCATAATCCATATAATTCTTCACCGCATCATAAACTGGTGGCGATTCTACACAGGAATTTCTGGTTGTATTGCAATAGAGGTTCATTGAAGCAATTGCCGGAGTGTCGCAAACCAAATCACCATCTAAACGGCAATCGTTGTATGTAGTAATACACCCGCCTTCAAAAGTATGTTTAAGCCCAAGATAATGCCCAACTTCGTGCACGAGTGTTTCTCCTTCGCCAAAATTTGCTAAAAGATTCGTTGACAACGAACTTCCGCATACATTGCTTGTGATAACAACGCCATCATAGAAAGAGGAGCCATTAGGCGGATAGGCATATCCTAATATTCCTGAAGAACTCCCATTTATGCTTTTTACAATCCAAATACGCAAATACTTGTTGCCCGTAACGGAACTATGCGCCATATTAAGCAAATCATTGCTATTGGTATTATGTTCAGACATGGAAACGTCGTTAAAGCGGACAATTCCCGGGCTGGTTTGTGACTGAAAGTAGCTCGGATTCAAGGGTATGTTACTTGATGGCTTGCAAAATTTTATTCCTGAGTTATAAAATTTATCATTTAGTGCCTGCAATTGCTGCCCAACTTGTTGGTCGCTTACATTTGTTGAAGGTACATTTGAATCATAAACCACATAAAAAACTACAGGTATTAATACTGATCCGGGTGCCGGAAGTGTGTATGTAGATTTGCCTGATGCAGCATATTTTTGCTTAATTAAAATATTTATGCCGTCTATCGACCCCTGCATTTCAGGATTTTGCATCACAAGATTGTTGATTACCTCGTCGGTAAGACAGGGCGCTGTTTGTGCATTGATAATGGATTGCATGAATAACACAACCAAAAATAAAAATTTCTTCATTGTCATATAGTTTTAGATTTGCATAAATGTAATCAAATTAGAACTATATGGCGTAAGAAATTATTAACAAAATATTAATAATTTACAACAATAAAAAAGCCGCCAACTTTCGCTGGCGGCTTTCCGTAAATATTTAAAATATTTATTTGATAATGATTTTCTGAGTATAGTTTACATCTGTTCCACTTACTTTAAGAACATACATTCCTTTTTGCAAATGGTTTAAGTTCACCGTTTTTTCAACATTGAAATCCTGGTTTTTCTGGTTGTAAACAACTCTTCCGTTTACATCGACAACCTGAAGGTTGACTTTTCCTGTAAACTGGCTGATGCGGATGTTAAACGTTCCGTTTGAAGGGTTAGGATATACCCTGAACAAATCTTTGGCATCAAAATAATTGATTCCTAAAGTACAGTTTGGCCCTGCAGGGAATGGTGTAAAATCTTCCACCTGATCCTGGGCATTGTTTACATCTCCTGAAGAAGCGTTCAATCCCATACCTCTTCTGGTAAATACATCGGTAATCAAGCAGTAATCAGCACCACCTGTTGTAGCCTGGTCTGCTGCGATGATCGCATTTCTTGCATTGATGAATCCATCTTGTCTGCATGTTTCCAATTTCAATGCATCCAAAATCAAACGCATCACTTTATTGTTTCCGCCTGTACCGTTATAAATATCGGCATCAAAACCATATTTACCAACGTAAGCCCAAGTCAAATCCCATAAGGTCGCTGCCCAGGTTTCTCCCCTGTTATGCTCTTCCGCCTCGTTTGATGCCGAAAGCGTTAACGGGTTTACCGACATATCATTTGAATAAGGGAATGCCCTGATTCCACCACCATCATTCGGCTCATTTGCAGCAAATGTAGCAATTGGAACCGGCGTGGCGCCGACGTCCCCAGCTTTTAGCTGCATCATCAATCCGAACCAGTCAGACCAGCCTTCTCCCATTTGTTCCGCATTGGTCATACAACCTCCAAGCCCGGCACCAATCAAACGATTTGAAATTCCGTGCCCGAATTCGTGTGCGATAACCACGTTTTCAAAGTCACCATCAGCTCCTACGAATAAATTCCCAGGACTTTGAATGGTACCGCTTACAGGACCATTTGCCAATTGTGCAATGATGGCATTTCCAACATCATTGTTTACTGAAATTGCAGGAATCGTGATTCCCAAAACCCCGGTTGACGTCATCCCGATTGTTCCTTCATAAACGCCTGGCACTTGCGGGATACTATCCATGATAATTGCCGCAACTGCACCTGCATCCTGAGCTGTTTTCACTTTAAAGCTGAACAGGCAGCTTCCACGTTTGATCAAAGCAATCTTACCTGCCAATTCGAGGTTGTTGATGATCGGCTGGCAAGCTGAATTGTGTCCCGGAGGCGTTGGCCCGTTTTGTACCAAAACGATATCGGCAGTGATTGCATTTGGAGCTTCCGGAATCGCAATATGGTCTGTAGTATCAAAACTATTGTCTTTTGATACTTTTGGCCCTGCAATCGCAGCAGGCGAATTGACATTCAAAAAGTTATAGCTTGGCGCACCCAAATCCCAAATATAGGTTTGCAGTCTTGGCCTAAGCCCGTCGTTTCCTGTAGCAAAATTTGAATTGTTCCTGTTTTGTCCCGGAACAGTATATACTGCGGTATTTGCAGCACCGTCTTGCGAATCTACGAAAATGTAATCCCCAGATGTCGTAACTGTTCCTCCTTTTCCATAGTTATTTGCCTGGAAATTGTGTGAGGCTTCATCGAAACCATACTGATACCAAACATCATGCATGATGTTCGTCATGTAAAAAGCATTGGTTGTTGCAGCCGGTGTATAAGTTGCCGTTTGAGCTGAATAGCTGCCATAAGGAAAATCGAAAGTCAGTGTTGCACCACCTGTTGGCCTTACACCACTACCGTCATTTCCGTCACGATCTTCCTGAGCTAAAACGTTGTTACCTCTTGTATAATTAAATATAAGTGTAGAAGTTGTTCCGCCCAAAGCATTGGCATCATGCCATCCTTGTGGTGAAGCCACCGGGTTACCAGCTGTCGTGATCAATTCAAAAGCATGGTGGTTCGGGCTGGCATAGTTGTAAGGAATAACCCTGTAAGTTCCAGGAGCTGCAACTGCCATTGTGTTTGTTTTGTTAAAAACCAATTCTTCAAAGCTAAAGCCTTTTTTATGGTTTCCAGCGTGTTTTTTGTCTCCAAAATTACAGCTTACAGTCAAGTCGTTTTTTTCTAGGATCGATCCGTTTAATGCATCAATTCTGAGATCCCACAAATGGTTACCGTCTGGCGAATAAAATTGCAAAGCCCAGGCAAGGTTAAGTTTCTCACCTACGGTTTGGTATACCAATTTTGCACTGATTGGATCTTCCTGAACGCCATCAGACAACATAAATGATTTGCTGTTTAATGTTTCCTGAATAGAAAAATTTGTTCTTGCAGTAATTCCCAATTTAGAATAAGCAGCTGTAACAGCTTGAATTACCGACAAACTTGGTGTTGTAGCATTCACTTTTTGAGCAATATTGCTTACAAAACGGCTTCCTGCGTTTAATACTTTTCCGTCTTTAACAGCAAAGTTGGAGAAGGATTGAAAAACTTCAGTTCCCTGATATCTTTGAACGATATAAGTACTTGTAATTTTTGTTCCGCTGCCGGGAACTTCACTTTGGATGGTCCAATCGGAAACATCCTGGCTTGACAATGCCATCTTGGTGCGATTGGCATCGAAATAAGACTGGATCAATTGCTTGCTTGATTGTGAAAAGCCGGCAAATGACACCAGTAATACGGTTAATAATGTAATTTTTTTCATAAATTTAGATTTTTGATGCACAAACATAATGATTTTTTGAATTAAATGGCATCCCGCATTCAATATTAACGCACTAATCTTTGTACCCCAGAATGTTTCTGTAATAAATTAATGCATTTCCATCGGTTAAAAGCGAAACAAAATGTGAGATATGGAGCAGCCTTTCGTAAAGATTCTCTTTTTCGATATGGTGTCTTTCGGGTAAGATTTTCATCAGCAAATTGTCATAATTCGTGGCATTTCCATCGAATTTATTATTGTAAGCGGTAATGAATTTATCGAGCAACGTATTGATAATCTGATAGCCGGTCAATTCTTTTTCGATCACTTCACGGCTTTGGTAAATATTTTTGACGCTGAGCTTGATGATGTCATCCATCTGCGCTTTGTATTTGCTTTTATCCGTCAAGGCGTATGGAAACTTGCCTTGCAAAATTAGTTCTTCATTTTCTACAAACACCTTTACAGCGTCCTGAATCAGGCTTCCAATGGCCAGCGCACGCAGATAGCTGATGCGGTCTTCTTTGGTTTCAAGCGATTTGTATTTGTTCGTATCGATGCTGTCTTTGACGAGTTTGATCAGGTATTCCAAAGCATAATCTTCTGAAACCAAACCCAGGTTGATCCCGTCTTCAAAGTCGATGATCGTATAACAAATGTCATCGGCGGCTTCGACCAAATACGCCAGCGGATGGCGCTCAAAACCGATCTCATTTCCGGATTTGTTGCGAATCAAACCCAATTCGGCGGCGACTTCCTCAAAGAACTTTTTGTCGTTTTGAAAGAAACCGTATTTTTTATCGGCAATATTAGAGGTTGGTTTTTTTGGCAGGCTTTCTTTCGGATATTTCATAAAAGCGCCTAATGTGGCATATGATATCCGAAGTCCGCCTTCATTTCCCGGACGCGAACTCGTTAATACCGAAAACCCATTGGCATTGCCTTCAAAATCGATTAAATCCTGCCATTGTTTTTCCGTCAGCTGGTCTTTGTATTTTTGGCCGTTGCCAATTTTAAAATATTCCCCGATTGCTTTTTCACCCGAATGCCCAAACGGCGGATTGCCAATGTCATGCGCCAACGAAGCAGCCGCGACAATCGCCCCGAAATCGTTCATGTGAAAACCGTGGATTTCTTTTAAATGCGGGTATTTTTCAAGGATTTGTTTTCCGGCCAATCTTCCGAGCGAACGCCCGACTACCGAAACTTCGAGGCTGTGCGTCAAACGCGTATGCACGAAATCGGTTTTCGAAAGCGGAATGACCTGCGTCTTGTCCTGCAAACTGCGAAACGCCGATGAAAATATGATCCGGTCATAATCGACTTCAAAACCCAAACGCGTGTCGAGTTCTTCTTTCCGAAGCCTTTTGCCTTTATCGCCTTGTTTCCGGAGCGATAGCAGTTGTTCCCATTGCATCATTGTTTTGTTTTTTTGGGTTTAGGGTACTGGGTTCAGGGTTCAGGGTTTTGGGTCTAAGGTTATGGCGCAAAGTTTCACACAAACTATTCACCTGAACCCCGAACCTTTTACCCTAAACCTAATTTAAGATTTATCCTCCTTCGCATTCGCTAAAAAGAAATTCCGTGATTTTTGCGGATACCAGCCTGCGCTTGCATCGCTCGGATTGGCAATGATCGTTTTGATGTTGATTTCGTCTCCGATCTTGAATTTGTTCTGTTCGGTGTATTTGTAATCCAATAAGTATTCGCCGCAGAAGTAATTGCCGTGTTCGTCTTTTTCTATGATTCCGGTGTAAACGCCTTTTTGTTTGGTCATCTTTTTATGGTTTATGGTGATGGGTTCAGGGCTCAGGGTTTTGGACCCTGAACCTTTTACCTTGCACCTGTTTTTAATCTTTTTACAATGTCGAATGTTGATCAACGAACATTGAATTTTGAAGTTCTAAGACTCTAGCCCTGATGGAAGCGGCATCCTTTTGTGACACGAGCAACGCGAATTGGCGTAGCAAATGCAATGGAACAAAAGATACAGCGAACAGCAGGAAACAGCTCCTAAAAATAAACAGCCATCAATAAAGACAGCTGTTCAATTGTATATAAATATTGTAAAATTCTAATATTAAGATCCGCACATTTCGCAATCGTCCGGTTCTGCGCTTCTGGATCTTTCGATCATGGCGCGGAATTCGTCTGCTGCGATCGGCTGGATTTCTGAAGCTGCTGAAGCCAATTGTGGAGCCGGAGCTGGAGCTGCCATCGCCATTTCTACTTCAACTGCTACAGGTTCTTCTTTTTTATCGTTGTTCAATGTGAATTTGATCGCATCAACTGCTGATTTTGTTCTCAAATAGTACATTCCGGTTTTTAATCCAGATTGCCAAGCGTAGAAGTGCATCGAGGTCAATTTCGCAAAATTCGCGTTTTCCATGAATAAGTTCAGCGATTGCGACTGGTCGATGAAATACCCGCGCTGTCTTGACATGTCTAAAATATCTTTCATAGACATTTCCCAAACGGTTTTGTACAATTCTTTGATATCGGCCGGAATTGCGTCGATGTTTTGCACCGAACCGTTGTGGCGCATGATTTCCTGTTTCAAAGTATCGTTCCAGATGCCGAGGTTTACTAGGTCTTCGAGCAAGTGTTTGTTTACGACGATAAATTCTCCTGAAAGCGTTCTTCTCGTATAAATGTTTGAAGTATAAGGTTCGAAAGCTTCGTTGTTTCCAAGGATTTGTGAAGTGGAAGCCGTTGGCATTGGCGCAACCAAAAGTGAATTTCTCACCCCGTGTTTCAGCACTTCTTTTCTCAAAGATTCCCAGTCCCAACGACCGGATAAATCAGCATCTTTCAATCCCCAAAGGTTGAATTGGAATTCGCCTTGTGAAATTGGAGAACCTTCGTAGCTTGAATACGGCCCTTCGATTTTCGCCGATTCCATAGAAGAAGTTACGGCTGCAAAATATAAGGTTTCGAAAATTTCCTGGTTCAATTGTTTGGCTTCATCACTCGTGAATGGCATTCTGAGCATGATGAAGGCATCGGCCAAACCTTGTACGCCCAATCCAACCGGACGGTGGCGTTTGTTTGAATTCTCGGCTTCGATGACCGGATAGTAATTCCTGTCGATGACTTTGTTCAAGTTCAAAGTCACGCGTTTGGTGACATCGTATAATTTCTGGTGGTCGAATTTGCCGTTTTCGATGAACATTGGCAACGAGATCGAGGCCAGGTTACACACCGCAACCTCATCAGGCGACGTGAATTCGATGATTTCGGTACACAAATTCGAAGAACGGATCGTTCCTAAATTTTTCTGGTTTGATTTTCTGTTTGCCGCATCTTTGTACAACATGTATGGCAAACCGGTTTCTACTTGTGATTCTAAGATTTTCTCCCAAATTTCACGCGCTTTGATCGTTTTCCTGCCTTTTCCTTCGGCTTCGTATCTCAAATACAATTCGTCAAATGCTTCGCTATGGCAATCACTTAATCCTGGACATTCGTTCGGACACATCAACGTCCAGGTCGAATCTTCCTGTACGCGTTTCATGAATAAATCCGGAATCCACATGCCTAAGAATAAGTCGCGTGTGCGCATTTCTTCTTTACCGTGGTTTTTTCTGAGATCTAAGAAGTCGAAAATATCAGCATGCCAAGGTTCGATGTAAATCGCAAAACTTCCTTTTCTTTTTCCGCCGCCCTGGTCAACATAACGCGCGGTCATGTCGTATACGCGAAGCATTGGCACGATTCCGTTAGACGTTCCGTTGGTTCCAGAAATATAGGAACCAGTCGCGCGAACGTTGTGGATCGCAAGCCCGATTCCGCCTGCAGATTGCGAGATTTTAGCGGTTTGTTTTAATGTATCGTAAATGCCGTCGATGCTGTCGTCTTTCATCGTCAAAAGGAAACACGAAGACATTTGCGGTTTCGGCGTGCCAGAATTAAATAACGTTGGCGTCGCATGTGTAAAGAATTTCTTCGACATCAGGTCGTAGGTTTCAATCACCGACTCGAGGTCGTTTAAGTGAATTCCAACCGCGACGCGCATTAGCATATGTTGTGGCCTTTCGACAATTTTCCCATTAATTTTGAGCAAATAGGAACGCTCTAAAGTTTTAAATCCGAAATAATCGTAGTTGAAATCCCTTGTGTAAATCACGTGGGAATCCAGGAACTCCGCGTTTTCCATGATGGCCGCGTGCACTTCGTCAGACAACAATGGCGCTTCAGTATTCGTACGCGGATTGATATAATGGTACATGTCGTTCATCGTTTCCGAGAAAGACTTTTTGGTATTCGAATGCAAGTTGGAGATTGCGATCCTTGCCGCCAACTGTGCGTAATCGGGATGCGTAATGGTCATTGCCGCTGCGGTTTCAGCTGCCAGGTTGTCGAGTTCCGAGGTCGAAACGCCGTCATACAATCCTTCGATCACGCGCATCGCGACTTTCACCGGATCTACGTGGTAATTCAGCCCGTAACATAGTTTTTTAATCCTTTCGGTAATTTTGTCAAACATTACCGGTTCTTTCTTGCCATCTCTTTTTACTACATACATAAGCTGTGGTTTTTTAATGAAACCAGGAAATCCCTTCCCTGACTTCGGGTTATTTGTATAATTGTTGTTTTTGTTTCTGTCATTATGAGCGTTGAGAATAATCTGGAGCTAATCCGGCTATCCGTTGCAATCTTTTTGTTGAGATTTCTCCTTCGTCGAAATGACAACACCAAAAAGGATTTCCACTGCTATCCGGGCTAGGGCATTTTCGGCAATTTGGTGTTTTTCGCCAGATTAGAAATCTGCGTCAAAAGTAATCTTCTGCGAATCGGCATCTCCGGTTGAACCGCTGTTCATCACGCCTGCTTTCTGGTATTCCGATACGCGTTTTTCAAAGAAATTCGTTTTTCCCTGAAGCGAGATCATGTCCATAAAATCAAACGGATTTCCTGAATTGTACACGCGGTCGCAGCCCAATTCTACGAGCAATCTGTCGGTTACGAATTCTAAATATTGCGCCATCAAAGTCGCGTTCATCCCGATCAAACTCGCCGGAAGCGATTCGGTGATAAATTCTCTTTCGATATCTAAAGCCTGCACTAAAATTTCTTTAATCCTTGCTTTTGGCACTTTGTTGATCAAATGGTGGTTGTGCAAATGCACGGCAAAATCACAGTGCACGCCTTCGTCACGGGAAATCAATTCGTTTGAAAACGTCAATCCCGGCATCAATCCGCGTTTCTTCAGCCAGAAAATCGAGCAGAATGCGCCCGAGAAGAAAATCCCTTCCACGGCGGCAAATGCGATTAACCTTTCTGCAAACGAATCGGAATCGATCCATTTCAACGCCCAATCGGCTTTCTTTTTAATGGCAGGAAATACTTCAAGCGCGCGGAACAATTGGTCTTTCTCTACTTCGTCTTTTACGTAAGTATCGATCAACAAAGAATACGTTTCGCTGTGAATGTTTTCCATCATGATCTGGAAACCGTAGAAAAATTTCGCTTCGGCGTATTGCACTTCGTTGACGAAATTCTCGGCGAGGTTTTCGTTTACGATGCCGTCTGAAGCTGCGAAAAATGCCAAAATGTGTTTGATGAAATATTTTTCGTCCGAATTCAATTTGTTGTTCCAGTCGTTCAAATCCTGATGCAAATCGATTTCTTCTGCAGTCCAGAAACTGGCCTCCATTTTTTTATACCAATCCCAAATGTCGTGGTGCTTGATTGGAAAAATGACAAAACGGTTTTTGTTTTCTTGTAATATAGGTTCTATTTGCGACATATAAGAGGAAGTTTTTCGGAAATTTTAACAAAAAATTTTGTTTTGATTCCGATTACAAAGATTGGCATTTGTTCCGTCAAATGAAAGCCAAACTTATCCACAATTGACTCTAGTTTTTAACAACGGAGAATTTGATAATTATATTACCAAAAAAATATAAATATCTGAATTTTAAGCATTTAAAAAACACCTGAAATCAGTTAAGTACTGTGGAATATAGGATTTTAAGTGATTTGGATGTAAGGAAATGATGTGTTTGGAAATCGCTATTTCTTGAGATCTTCAGCAACTTTTTCAAGCTCAGCATACCATTCTTGCCCAAATTTTCTGACCAGTGCTTCTTTAACAAATTTGTATACCGGCACTTCGAGTTCCGCGCCTAACGAACAAGCCGGATCGCAAATGTCCCAACGGTCATAATTTACCGCTGAAAATTCTGAAAATTCTTTCACCCGGATGGGATACAAATGACACGAAACCGGTTTTTTCCACGATACTTCACCTTGGTTGTAGGCTTGCTCGATGCCGCAGAGCGCGGTTTTTCCGTCGAAAATGACGTAAGCGCAGTCTTTTTCGTCGATTAATGGCGTTTCTAAAGTGCCATCGGTTCCAATCACCCAGGTGCCTTGCGCTTCGATCGCGGAAATGCCTTCGGGACGCAAAAACGGTTTGACCTTGTCGTAAATATCTTCGAGGATTTTCGTTTCGGCTTCGCTCAAAGGCGCACCGGCATCGCCATCAACACAGCAGGCACCGTGACAGGCCGACAAATTGCAGACAAAATCTTTTTCGAGTATGTCTTCAGAGACAATGGTTTTTCCGAGTTGAAACATGCCGCAAAGATAGCCTGCAAATATGAATTTGAGGAATATTGGCACAAATAATTTCAGCCAATCAGTTTAGATTATTTTGAAACCATAATTTTATAAACCGAATTTTGTTGCACGGCATCGGTAAGTTTTACCATATAAAATCCTGCAGAAAGCGCTTCTACCGGGATTTCAGATATATTTTCCTCTTTGACCTGCTTGACAAGCGCTCCGGTTGCATTGTAAAACTCAACCTGTTGGATTTTGGCTTTAGCCTGGATGTGCAATTGTGAAGAAACCGGATTTGGATAAAGCACATTTTGTTGTTTTTCAGTCTCCTGGTTTGTATTCAGGGTTTCAGACACATGGTAAACGGTAGCAGAAAAACCTGAATTTTGCAGAAACATAAGCCCGATAAATTTGTTTTCGGCGCCTTCCATTTCAAAAAAAGTAAAATCCAAGCAATTGGGTACCGTAAGCAACACATTGCCCAATTCATTGATGACTTTATACTCATAATAAAAACCAGGCAGCAGCGGTACGGTGTAACCGAAAGCTATTTCAACCAATCCGTCATCATTAATTTTCATGTCGGAAACATGGGTGACGTGAAGGCTCTCATCATCTGCGCCTGCAGGCAATGACAATGGAATGTTTTTCCAAACCGAATGATCGCTGTTGTAAACCATACAGTTGCTACTATTGGGATAATAGGAAAAAAACTTCTCGTCTCCGTTTGACATTCTGGCTCGCTCGGTATATGAAGGATAAGTGTGTTCTAACAACAGCGAATGCAGCCCATATACGCTTGTGCCATTTCCTGAAGTAGTATTTCTGGTCATCAACCTCATGGGAAGTTCAGCTATTTTATTATCCAGGTACATATTGGCGGCAGATGGCACTGCCAGCAAAACCGTCCCGTTTTCATTAATCAGCTTGCTTTCATAATAGCGGTTGCCTGAGTCCTGATAATACGTATAAGACAGTTCAACAAGCGGATCGTCATTTATAATTGTTTCTGTAATAAGGTTGATGGCTGTATAAATCGCATCTGCGGGTTTTGCCAACGAAACCAATTTCCAAATGGTATGATCGGAATTTAGGATTTTTGTCTGGTTGCCAACTGCATCTATCACATAATATTTTTCGCCTGAATTTTCCAGTTTTACCCTTTTTACCAATCCTTCCGGATAAACATGTTCTGCTTCCATCGAAGGCAAGCTAAAAACCATGCTTGTCTTATCGAGCATGTTGGCAATCAGCTTATTTGAAAGTCCGGGAATTTCGTCCAGCGTTAAATTTTCAGCTTCAGGAACGGTAAGCAACGTATTGCCGTTTTCAGAAACCACTTTGCTTATGCGGTGGGACACATTGCCTACATTATAAAAACAGGTAAAGGCAATTTCAATATTTGAATCGGGATTGATTTTCGCTTCAGATAAGTGTTCAATGGCGGTATACGTTGCATTTGCCATGCCTACCGGAATCGATTTCCAGTAAGTATGATCTGCATTATAAAGAATCACCTCTCGTGTGGCAATATTAAAAAGGTAATATTTCTCTCCCGAATATTCAAGCTTGACGCGCCTGATTCCATTCTCTGGATAAGTATGTTCCAAAACAAACTGGGAAAAGGCAAAACTTCCAGACAATAGAAAAGCAATGAGTAATAATTTTTTCATGCATTGGATTTTTAATTTTCGGAGGAAATATACAATAATTAACGCAATATTAGCTTTTAAGGCCGATAAATAGAATAATTTTGCAGCCTCTAAAAAAGGATATCATGCTGTTTGATTTTAAAGAAATAATTACCGTTTCGATGGTGCTTTTCGCCGTAATCGATATTGTCGGAACCATTCCGATCGTGGTGGATTTGCGTTCAAAAGTAGGCCATATCGAATCTGAAAAAGCGTCGATTGCAGCCGGAATCATCATGATCGTTTTTCTTTTTATCGGAGAGGAATTTTTAAACCTGATCGGAATCGACGTCCATTCCTTTGCCGTTGCAGGTTCTTTCGTACTTTTTTTCCTTGCCCTTGAAATGATCCTCGGCATCCGGATTTACAAAGACGAAGAAGCAAGCTCGGCATCGATCGTTCCGTTGGCTTTTCCTTTGATTGCAGGCGCCGGAACAATGACAACGTTATTGTCGCTGCGCTCCCAGTTTCAAACCGTGAACATTGTCATTGCCATCATCCTTAATATTATCCTGGTTTACATCGTATTGAAATCGTCCCCGAAAATCGAAAAAATGTTAGGAAAAAACGGCCTTGGCGTCATCCGCAAAACCTTTGGTGTCGTGCTTTTAGCCATTGCTGTTAAATTATTCGCAGCGAATGTTAAAGGTTTGTTCGTATAGCCGAATTTTTATTAATTTCACTCCAAACAAAATTCTTCTGATGAAAATTTTCACCACAATATTAGTTGTTATTGCACTGGCATTAATCATCTTCAACATTACTTTATTGGATTTTGATCATTTATTTGAAGGCAACAGCATGGTGGCATTAATCGGGATCGCAGCTTCATTCTGCGCCGTTTTCATCCTGCTGATCTTTAGGATGTCTAAGATGATCGAAGAAAAAACCAGAAACAATTAATTCCACCTTTATGTTTGATGTATTGATCATTGGCGGCGGTGTCGCCGGAATGTCGTGTGCATTGGTATTGGGTTCGGCCCATAAAAAACCATTTGCTGCAGACAAAAAAATCGGGGTTTTTACCCATCAGAAAAACACCAACCTACAGGAAGCTTTGTTCAACAACGCTTACGGGATTTCACCGGGAACACTCGGTTCGAAATTGATGACTGAAAGCATCGAACAATTGTCAAAATTTTACCCGCACGTTGCCCAAATGGCAAATGAAAAAGTAATGAAGATCGAAGGAGAATATCCAAATTTTACGGTTGTTACCAATAAAGATTCGTATCAGACAAAAATCGTCGTTGTTGCCGTAGGCTGGGCCAATACTTTAATGATCGAAGGCCTCGAACACTACATTGAGCCACATAAAAAATCAATACCCGAAAAAAACCGGATCCAGCTTAAAAACACCGATCATAAAGTGGCCGAAGGCATTTACGTAGCCGGGACTTTAGCCGGAAAACGCAGCCAGCTCGCCATTGCAGCCGGAAGCGGCGCAGAAGTAGCCACAGACATTCTTACTTTGTGGAATAACGGCAATCAAAGTCAAAGCCACGATAGCATTAAATAATACTGAATTTTTTAGCCACGAATTGCACTAATTTTCACAAAACAATCCGTGAAAATTAGTGCAATTCGTGGCCAATCTTTTTTAACGAGACTTCTCTACTCTTTCAAAACGGCTTTCACCATCGGATCTTCTTTCAGAATGATTTCGTAATATTTCTCATCGTCAAAAAGTTGCTTTGCAAACTCGGCTGTTAAATAACGTTTTACCAAAGCCTTGTTTTTGTATAGCTTTAAATCCAATCCAAGGTTTCCGATGTATTTCTGGAAGTTGTTGAAATACAAATCGCTTTTATCCATTTTTGCCAGAAATTGGGCAAATGCCAAACCTTTGAAATCATTGCGGTATTTGTCGAGTTGTTCAAACACAAAATGCCCAACTGCGCCCGATTGCATCAAATATGCCGTTGTTTCCTGGCCGTGTTCAACTTCCAGCGGAACAAAAATATCGGGAACGATTCCGCCACCGCCATAAACAATTTTTCCGCCTTTGGTCTTGAATTTCAACGTATCGGCAATTTTGATACTGTCTTTGTCATACAGTTCGCCGTCTTCAAAACGCTTTGAAAATTCATTAAAATATTCCTCACTTCCATGCGAATAGCTTTTCTGGATCGAACGGCCCGATGGCGTAAAATATCTTGCAACAGTCAACCGCACAGCCGATCCATCTTCAAAATCCATTTCGCGCTGCACCAGGCCTTTTCCAAAAGAACGGCGTCCAACGATAATTCCGCGATCATTATCCTGAATCGCGCCAGCCAATATTTCGCTTGCCGAAGCACTGTTTTCATTGATCAGAACCGACACTTTTCCTTCTTCAAAATCGCCTCGTTCCGTAGCAAAAGTTTTATCAATACGGCCTTTTTTATTTTTCGTAAAAACGATCAGGTCTTTGTTTTTTAGCAATTCGTCAGCAATTTTCGAAGCCATTTCCATGTAACCGCCGCCGTTGTCGCGCAAATCGATGACTAGTGAAGTAATGTGCTCATTGCGTAATTTCGTCAACGCCTGCTGGAATTCGTCGTAAGTCGTTTCGGCAAAACGGTTGATTTTAATGTAACCCGTTTGTGGATTCAGCAAAATCCCGACATCGACGCTTTTAATCGGAATGATGTCGCGTTTGAGATTTACTTTAAACTTTTTATTTTCGCTTTTGCGGAAGATCGTCAGTTCAATATCCGAACCCGGAACGCCTTTTAATTTGGAAAATAAACTGTCAGACGGCAAATTCCGCCCGTACAATTTCGTTTTTCCGGCGAATAAAATCCGGTCGCCCGCTTTGATTCCGGCTTTTTCAGACGGGCCATTTTCCAACGGTTTGATCACGGCCAACGAATCTTTATACATGTAAAAATTGATGCCGATGCCCACGAAATCGCCTTTCATGCTTTCGGCCACTTCGGTTTGCTCTGTGGGCGGAATGTAAACCGAATGCGGATCGAGCTTTTCAAGGATGTTGTTTACCGTCAGATCGACAATCGAATCGGTATTCACATTGTCGACGTATTCGTTGTCGATAAAATCGATGAGCCGGTTGAGCTTTGTCTTGTAATTGTTCTTTGAAAACGACGGCTTTTCTACCGGGAAATTCAAAAATCCGCCCAGCAGAACACCGATCGCCAAAGTGGCAAAAAAGAATATCGGAATGTAAATTTTATTGATTTTCATTTATTCAAAATCTTCTATCTGATCGACCGCCACGCCTGCTTTCACTAAGAAATCGATTCCAGAAGTGTCGCGATATCCTTTTTGGTACACCACCCTTTTAATGCCCGACTGATGGATTAGTTTGCTGCATTCGCGGCAAGGCGAAAGCGTGATGTATAAGGTGGCGCCTTCGCAGGATTGGGTCGAACGCGCGACTTTTAGGATTGCATTCGCTTCGGCGTGCAGCACGTACCAATTGGTTAAGCCTTCCGAATCTTCGCAGCAATTTTCAAAACCCGATGGCGTTCCGTTGTAGCCGTCGGAAATGATCATTCGGTCGCGAACAATGATGGCGCCCACTTGTTTTCGCTTGCAATACGACAATTGTCCCCATTCACGCGCAATCCGGAGATAGGCTTTGTCGTATTTATTTAATTTTTTTATGTCCATTTAAAATGTAAAGATTCAATTCCAAATATTGTTTTTGATAATGGCTGGCAAAACGACTCCGATTACAAATGCTGAAAAAACCAATGCAAAATCGCGTCTTGAGAACTTCAGGAAATTCTGAAATACAAATGACAACAGCAAGACGACAATGGCTGTGATGATTTGCGCGGCTACAATTCCCAGTTCAAATTCGAGCAGCGGAACCAATTTGCTTCCGCCCAAAACCGATTTGAAATATTCTGAAAAACGCAACCCGTGAACCGCTCCAAAAAACAGAGCCACAAATGCCGTGATATTGTCGCTTTTCGCAGATTTTCCGGCCGTGAACAAATTGTAAACTGCCGTTATTAAAATCGTCACCGGAATCAGGAATGCAATCAGGCTGGCTTTGATCGTCAATATATGGAATACCGAAAGCAGCATCGCCAGCAAATGTCCGATCGTAAAAACCGACAGCAGCAATAAAATCCGTTTCCAGTCTTTCCACACAAACGGAACGAGCAGCGCAACGAGGAAAAGCACGTGGCTATATCCTTTAATATCAAATACATGGCGCAGGCCTGTTTCGGTATACATCCAGAATTCTGACATAAGAGTTTTATTAAGATTCAGGGGTTGTAAACTTACAATTTATTTTGATTCGGAGCCTTCGCCTTTAACATTTTGGAAAGAGCAAAATCCAAAACCAAAAACTTTGTTACAAAGGATTTTAATAAAATGAAATTAGCTTTATATTTGCACGATAAAAACAAAAATTATGTCATTTTCAGATTTATTTGATAGCGAATTCAAGAGCAGGAACAAAGGTCATTTCTCTGCAATCGTTCGTGTTGCCCTTGCCGACGGAAAAGTAGCTCCGGAAGAAAAAACATTCTTAGACAAACTTGCCGAAAAACTCGAAATTTCGCCTGAAGAATATGATGAAATCCTTGATAATCCAACGAAATATCCAATCAATCCGCCGTATTTGTATTCTCAAAGACTGGAGCGTTTGTATGATTTGGCCAGGATGGTTCACGTAGACCACCACATTGGCGACAAGCAGGATATTTTACTTCGTAGAATCGGATTGGCATTGGGATTTACGCCTGGAAACGTCAATTATATTATCGATAAAGCCATGTCGCTAATTGACCAGAAAGTAGATTCTGAGACGTTTATGTATGAGATGGAGCATATGAATAAATAGTGTTTGAGTAACTGAGTTGCAAGTACCTAAGTAACTGAGTTTTTAAACAACTGTAAAATCAAAATCCGGATTTCAATTGCGAAATCCGGATTTTTTATGGAATTTGGTTTGGTTATTTCTTAGCTAATGGCTTTCATCATAAATTCTTCGGCTTTCTCGACCATATTTTTGCTTCCGCAGAAAAACGGCACGCGCTGGTGCAATTCTGTTGGCTGGATTTCCATGATTCTTCCAAAACCGTCTGAGGCTTTTCCGCCGGCTTGTTCTACGACAAATGCCATCGGATTGCATTCATACAACAATCGCAATTTTCCTTTTGCCGCTTTCGAGCTTGTCGGATAAATGTAAATGCCGCCTTTGATCATGTTTCTGTGAATGTCTGAAACCAAACTTCCAATATAGCGCGACGTATAAGGACGATCGCCTTCTTCCAACTGGCAATATTTGATGTAATCTTTTACGCCTTGCGGAAAATGAACGTAATTGCCTTCATTGATCGAATAAATCGTTCCGTCTTCCTTAAATTGCATGTTTGGATGCGACAAATAAAACGTCCCGATGGCAGGGTTCAATGTAAATCCGTTGACGCCATGTCCTGTCGTGTAAACAAGCATCGTCGATGTGCCGTAAATCACATAACCGGCGGCGACCTGCGCGGTTCCCGGCTGCAAGAAATCCTCTAAAGTGACCGGCGTTCCAATAGGTGTAATTCTTCTATAAACCGAAAAAATCGTCCCAACAGAAACATTCACGTCAATATTTGACGAGCCGTCAAGCGGATCCATCAACACGACATATTTGTTGTTGTGGCCTTCGTCAAGCCCGCGAACGGTGATGAAATCGTCATTTTCCTCAGATGCGATTCCGCATACGATTTCGCGGTTGATCAACGTTTGGATAAAAACGTCATTGGCATACACGTCGAGTTTTTGCTGGTCTTCGCCCTGGATGTTTTGTTCGCCGGCCGCACCGACAATGTCTACAAGCCCAGCCTTATTGACCTTATAATTGACGACTTTTGCCGCCAACCTGATGGAATTGATGATCTTAGATAATTCTCCCGAGGAATATTGGTGGTCTTTTTGCTTTTCAATAATAAATTCCCCGAGCGTTTTGTTGCGTTCTTCCATTGCGAAATCGTTGTAGTTAGTGGTGCAAATATCGGTTACTTTTATGAAAATCGCAGGATTTTTCACAGATAGTTTTCCGATTTGTATATTTGTTTTTTGAACAATGCCTAGCCCTGATTGCTTCGCCTGTTCGCTACGCTCGAGTGCAGCGGATTTATTCATAAAAGATAGAGCGGATAGCAGGAAATAGCTTCAAATAAAAATTCAAATGATCATACGAAAAGGCGAAAAAGCCGACATGCCTGAAGTTTTAACGCTCATTACAGAGCTCGCTATTTTCGAAAAAGAACCCGATGCGGTCGTTGTCACCATTGCTGATCTTGAGCGCGACGGATTTTCTGAAACCCCTTTATTCCAAACATTCATCGCAGAAATCGATGGAAATGTCATCGGAATGGCACTGTACTATTACCGCTATTCGACCTGGAAAGGCAAAACGATCCACCTTGAAGATCTGATCGTGAAAGAAGCTTTTCGCGGTTCAGGCGCCGGATTTGACTTGTATTCGGAAATCATCAAGCAAGGCAAAAAAGACAACGTCCGGCGCATCGAATGGAATGTGCTCGACTGGAATACACCAGCAATTCAATTCTATGAAAAATCAGGCGCGAAAGTCCTCAAAGACTGGCTCGTCGCACAAATGGACGAAAACGGAATTGAACTTTTCGTCAACAATTTATCAAAAGATTGACCTTTTTCAATCCTTTAAATTTTTAAATCTTTTAATTAAAAAAAGAATGAGAATATTCAAATTTGGCGGCGCTTCGGTAAAAGATGCGGCCGGAATCAGGAACGTTTTTAGCGTATTGCAGCAAACCGGTTACGAAGATGTGTTGCTGGTCGTTTCTGCTATGGGAAAAACCACGAACGCGCTCGAAGTCGTCATAAAAGATTATTTCGACAAATCGGCAGCATTGAAATCGTCTGTTCAGGAAGTCAAAAAATACCACAACCAGATCCTGCTCGATTTGTTTGATGACGAAAAAAATGCCGTTTTCACGGATGTCAACAAGCTATTCGCCGATCTGGATTATTTCCTGAGCCAGAATAAATCGCCGAATTACAATTTTGTTTACGATCAGGTCGTCAGTTTCGGAGAGCTGATCTCGACGACGATTTTGTCGCATTTCGTGAATTTTTCTGGCATTAAGACCAATTGGATCGATGTGCGGAATTTCATCAAAACAGACAACAATTACCGCGATGCGAATGTCAATTGGGAACAGACGCAGAAGAATATTTCGAAAAACGTCAAGAAAAAAGTGCTCAATATTACTCAGGGATTTTTAGGTTCGGATGAAAACAATTTCACGACCACCTTGGGCCGCGAAGGTTCCGATTATACGGCAGCAATTTTTGCCTATTGCCTCAATGCCGAAAGCGTCACGATCTGGAAAGATGTTCCCGGAGTCATGAATGCCGATCCGCGGTACTTTGAAAACGCGAGTTTGCTAAACCAGATTTCTTACCGCGAAGCGATTGAACTGGCGTTTTACGGCGCAACTGTAATCCATCCGAAAACCTTGCAACCGTTGCAACGAAAGGAAATTCCGTTGTTTGTAAAATCGTTCATCAATCCAAATTTACCTGGAACTTCGGTTTCAAAAGGTGCCGATCTAGAGCCGCAACTGCCGTGTTTCATCGTCAAGAAAAACCAGCTTTTGATTTCGCTTTCGTCTATCGATTTTTCATTTATCATGGAAGAAAACATCAGCGAGATCTTTGCGCTGTTGCACCAATATAAGATGAAAGTGCATCTGATACAGAATTCGGCAATTAGTTTTTCAGTTTGCGTTGATGACAAATTCGGGAACTTTATAGAACTCAAAAACATCCTTTCAAAAAAATTCAAAGTATCGTACAATGAAAATGTATCGCTGTATACGATTCGCCATTTTGATGAAAAAGCGTCGAAAATGGTCGAAGACGGCAAAGCTGTTTTGCTAAAACAGGTCAGCCGCGAAACGATGCAGATTGTCACGAAGGAAGTTTAATCCAAAATAATTTACAAACCATACAAAAAATGATATATGCCAAACGAAATCAAACCCGTTATCAATGAGATGATTGTTGATAAAATTTATGTGATCAGAAATCAAAAGTGATGCTGGATCGTGATTTAGCGCAATTGTACAATGTGGAAACGAAAAGGCTAAAAGAAGCGGTACGAAGAAACATTTCACGTTTTCCTGAAGATTTTATGTTTGAATTGTCTAAAGCAGAATTTGACAATTGGAGGACGCAAATTGCGACCTCCAATGCTGACAAAATCGGTTTGCGTTATGCTCCGATGGCTTTCACAAAGCACGTCGTACTCATGCTTTCCAGCGTGCTCAACAGCGAAAGTGCGATTCAAACGAACATCCAGATCATGCGGATTTTTTCGAAGATCAAACAGCACTTTTCAGATGTTTCCGACATTCGCACCGACATCGAAAAAATTAAAAACGAACTCGAAAATCAGGGCAAAAACATCGAACTCGTTTTTCAATATATCGACGAACTTTCGGAGAAAAAAGAGAAGCCTGAAAGATCTAAAATCGGTTACAAGAAATAAACTGCGCCTACCCATTTCCTAATTAACGCATTTTCGAATTGTCCAATTCCCAAAACACACTACTTTTGACGCAATTGCGTTATAGTTGCTATGTTTAAAAAATTACTTTTTTGTTTGACAATGTGCTGGTTTTCCGGAGTTCACGCCCAGGAAATCGTGACGCCTTACAAAAACAAGAAAATAGTGGCCACGCGCGACACGATCCACATCGATTCTGTAAGCGTCAATGCGGCTTTTTTTAAACTGCTTGACGCCAATGCCAATCCGGTAGATTCGGTTTTTTATAAGATGGATTTCCAGAAAGGGACGTTAGTCTTCAAAGAAAATTACCCATTTACAAATGATACACTGACGGTCCGGTTTTTGAAATTTCCTGAATATTTAACCAAGAAATACAGCATTTACGACGACAAACGCGTAATTTCAAATGAAGGCGCGCTGACCAATTTATACCGTGTTTCAAACGATCCGACGAAAACCTTTAAACCATTTGACGGATTGGATACTTCGGGAAGCATCACGCGCGGCATTACCATCGGGAACAACCAGAATGCTGTCGTCAATTCGAATCTCGATTTGCAGATTACCGGAAAAATATCTGATAAAGTGAGTCTTCGTGCGTCGATTCAAGACAGCAACATTCCATTGCAAGACGGCGGATATTCGCAGAAATTGGATGAATTCGACCAGATTTTCATCGAATTGTTCAGCGACAAGTGGAACATCCGCGCAGGCGATTTGTTCCTCGAAAACCGAAAATCCCGATTCTTAAACTTCAATAAAAAAGTCCAGGGGTTGGCTACGAGCTTTAATTTTGGGAAAGAAGGCAACAAAACCAATGTCTTTGCTTCGGCGGCTTTGGTGCGCGGCCAATATGCGAAAAGCACGTTCGTCGGGCAGGAAGGAAATCAGGGTCCGTATAAATTGCGCGGTTCGAATGGCGAGCTGTTTATTCTCGTCGTTTCAGGCTCTGAACGCGTTTATGTGAATGGGATTTTGCTCAAACGCGGCGAAAACAACGATTATACGATCGATTACAATGCCGGGGAAATCATTTTCACGTCGCTTTTTCCGATTACTTCTGAAATGCGGATCAACATCGAATACCAATTTTCAGATCGGAATTACACGCGTTTTGTGACCTATTTCGGAGCGACGCATGAACAGGAAAAATGGAGCATCGGCACCTATGTGTATTCGGAAAACGATGTCAAAAACCAGCCGTTGCAGCAAAATCTGTCCGAAGAACAGGCAAAAATCCTGGTCGATGCCGGCGACAATCCCGATTTGATGACGGCACCTTCAGCATACACCGACACCTATTCGATAAATAAAACTTTGTACAAAAAAACCACAGTTGACGGCGTTGAGATCTTTCAATATTCAAATATAGAGACCGATGTGTTGTACAACGTCAAATTTACGCTCGTTGGCAACAATCTCGGGAATTACGTCCTGGCAAACAATGCTGCCGTCGGGCGGATTTATGAATATGTTGCGCCGGTAAATGGCATCAAACAGGGAAATTACGATCCGATCACGCGTTTGGTCGCGCCAACGAAGATCCAGATTGCAACGGTCATGGGAAAATTCAATCCGTCGGAAAAGACCAATGTTGATTTTGAGCTCGGCATCAGCAACAACGACCTCAATTTATTTTCTTCGCTTGACGACAATGACAATCAGGGTTTGGCCGGAAAGATCAATGCCAAGCAGCGCTTGTTTACCGGAAAATGGGAAGTCGACGCGTTTGCGAATTACCAGTTCGTACAAAAAGATTTCCGCACGATCGAACGCCTTTTCAATATTGAATTCGACCGCGACTGGAATTTAAATGCCGTTTCGGGAAACCAAAGTTACCTGATTTCAGGTGTGAATTTCAATCTGCCGAAAAAAGGGCAATTGACCTATCAATTTGAGAAACTCGATTTTAGCGGAAGCTTTTCGGGAAACCGCCATTTGGTCAATGCGCTTTTCAAATTTGATGCCTGGATTGTGCAAAACAACAGCAGTTTCATGCACAGCGACGGCAGATTGGCCACATCCAAATTTTTACGAAACCAAACACAGGCGCGCTACCATTTCGGGAAAAACTGGGTTGGCGGAACAGTTCGGCTTGAAGACAACCAGGAAAAAATCAAGGAAACGAATTTATTTTCGAGCTTAAGCCAGCGCTTTTTTGAATACGGCGCGTTTGCAGGCCGCGGCGACAGTACCAAAGTATTTATGGAATTGGGTTATTTAAACCGTACCAATGACAGTTTGCAAAACGGCTTGCTGCAGCGCGTGAACAATTCGCATTCGTATTATCTGAAGTCAAAATTGATCCAGAATGAACGAAGCGACCTGTCGGTTTTTGTGAACTACCGCACGCTGAAATTCACCGATCCAACGCATCAAAATGAGCCTTCACTCAATTCGCGGATTTTATACAACAGCCGTTTTTTCGATCAATTGGTGCAAACGACAACGGCTTATGAAACCAGTTCTGGAACGATTGCACAACAGGAATTTACGTATTTGGAAGTCGAACCGGGACAGGGCGTTTACACGTGGAACGACTACAACGGCAACGGGATTCAGGAATTACAGGAGTTTGAAGTCGCGCCATTTCCCGATCAGGCGAAATATGTGCGCGTGTATTTGCCGAACCAGGTTTTCATCAAAACGCACCAGAATAAATTCTCGGAATCGGTTACTTTAAACCCAAACCAATGGCAGAACAATTCGGGTTTTTTGAAACTCCTGTCGTATTTTTACAACCAGACTTCATATTTGATCGATCGGAAAATTGAGCGCAACGGCGACAATTTCGACCTGAACCCGTTTCATACTTCTGATGAAGATCTCGGACTGAACACGGCTTTTCGGAACAGTTTCTTCTACAACCGCGGCAAGCAGAAACACTCGGTGACTTATACTTTCTTGAACAACCGCACCCGAAATTTGCTTTCTATTGGATCGCAGGAAAACAAGAACAGCTCGCACCAATTGCAATACACGCATTTGTACCAGAAAACGTGGCTGTTTGCAATGGCCGGGCAGACTGCGAAAACCAAAACAACGATCGACGATGATCTGGCAACCGACTTTAGCTTAACGCGGAATTACCTCATCGACAGCTACAAATTGTCACCGAAGATCTCGTATTTGTTTTCACAGAATGCAAGCTGGGATGTTTTTTATGAATTCCAGAACAAAGACAATCAATTGGGCGGAATGGAAACGCTCAAACAAACGCGCATTGGCACTTCTTTTTCATACAACACCCAGAAAAAACTGTCGATGAATGGCGAATTTTCATTGTATGAAAATAAATTTACGGGAAGCGAGCTCACGCCTGCGGCTTTCCAGATGCTCGAAGGTTTACAACCCGGACAAAACATGACGTGGCGTTTGCTCGTTCAGAAAAACCTGACGCAATATCTCGATGTCAATGTCAATTATCAAGGCCGGAAAAGCGAAACCAGCGATACGATCCATACCGGAAGCATCCAATTGCGGGCGTATTTTTAATTTGACAGCTGGAATTAATTTGTTAACTTTCATTCGTATTAATTTTAAACTACAAATACGATGAAATCAAAATCTTTAAGAAATGCTTTCCTGATGTGTTTGCTCCTTGCCTTTTCTGCAAATTTCTACGCTCAAGACACTAAAGTTGAAAAAGCTAAAAAAGAAGTCAAAAAAACTTCTAAAAAAGTCGCCGATAAAACTGAAAAAGCAGCCAAAGCAACCAAAAGAGAAGTCAAGGAAACTGCTGCCGAGGTGAAAGCCGTGACCAAAAAAGATGCAGCCAAAGCCGATGCAAAAGCAACAAAAGCGGCTAAAGAAGTAAAAGCAGAAACGAAAAGTGCAGCAGCAAAAGCCAAAGCAAAGCTGGAGTAGCGCAATACAGATTCAAAAAACCAAAGCGCAATATCTGCCGGTGTTGCGCTTTTTTAACACCTCAAGATCAGATAAATCTTGGACAAAAACCTTTAAAAGGTTATATTTGAAAACCTTAATTAAAAACGTTCGAAATGAAAAAATCCCTTCTAAGCTTATTGCTTATTTCCGCTATATTGATTTCGTGTAAAAAAGAACTGGAGCCACAGGAAAGTTCAGGGAATCCGGCTCCGCCTACACCAGTAGCAGAAGCTACGCCTCCAATGCAAGTTCAGCCACCGCCCGCCATGCAGCAAAATATTCCGGTAGCAACACCTGGACAGCCACAGCAAGTAACCATGCCCGCTCAACCGGTTAAAACCGCTCCGGGAATGAATCCGCCGCACGGCCAGCCTAACCACAGGTGCGACATAGCTGTTGGCGCTCCGCTGAATTCGCCCGTTGCAAAAACGGCGCAAACGCCACAGGTCATCGTTCCTTCACCGAAAATGACACCCGCCGGAGGCGCACCTGCGATTTTAGATCCTAATTCTGCAACTGCTACAACTGCTCCGGGAATGAATCCGCCACATGGACAGGAAGGCCACCGTTGTGATGTTGCCGTTGGTGCTCCGTTGCCGAAAGCATAATTCAAAATATACTAAAATAAAAAAAGCACTTCGATCTGAAGTGCTTTTTGTTTTGTGGAGAATACCGTCCCGAAGCGTCGGGAGCACCGGTCACCTCTTGCCTGCCAGATTTGAGATTAAGAGGAATTTGAGATTAAGAGGAGAAAGTCTGGTAGACTTTCGGTCCTTGCCAGTGGCTGTAAAGTATTCTATAAAATAAAAAAGCACTTACAATTAAGTTTGTAAGTGCTTGGTTGTAATCGTGGAGAATACCGGATTCGAACCGGTCACCTCTTGCCTGCCAGGCAAGCGCTCTAGCCAAATGAGCTAATCCCCCAAAACGTGTCCGCAAATATACTACTTTCATCCACATACGGAAAACTTTTTCCAAAAAGTGTTTTGTTTTTTATCAGGAGCTATTCCGGCTTTCCGCGATATCTTTTTTGTAATTCCGTCCCGAAGCGTCGGGACCGCATCACAAAAAAGGATATCGCTTCCAATCCGGGCTAGGGCAATCGGTTTCACAACAATAAAATTCGTAAATTTGCGGCCAAATCCAACCTGGAATGAGCAACATCAGAATCACCAAACAATTCAGTTTCGAAACCGGCCACGCACTTTACGGCTATGACGGCAAATGCAAAAACGTGCACGGCCACAGTTATAAATTGTCTGTTACCGTCATCGGAACGCCCATTACCGACCGCAATAATGTCAAATTCGGAATGGTCATCGATTTCTCTGACCTCAAGAAAATCGTAAAGGAAGAAATCGTCGATTTGTTTGACCACGCGACTGTTTTTAACGAAACCACACCGCACATCGAACTCGCCAACGAAATCAAAAACCGCGGACACCACGTGATCTTAGTCGATTACCAGCCCACGAGCGAAAATATGGTAACCGATTTTGCCGAAAAAATCAAAAACCGCCTGCCCGATTCGATCAAACTGCATTCACTCAGATTGCAGGAAACCGAAACGTCATTCGCAGAATGGTATGCCAGCGACAACCAATAATCCCGAATCCTAAAGATGCAATTGCCCAACAACAAAAAAGTGTACTTCGCTTCCGACCAGCATTTTGGCGCACCAACGGCTGAGCTCAGTTTTCCGCGTGAGCAAAAATTTGTAGCCTGGCTTGACGAAGTCAAAAAAGACGCGGCTGCGATTTTCCTTTTGGGCGATTTATTTGATTTCTGGTTCGAATACCAAACCGTTGTACCAAAAGGATTTGTAAGGGTTTTGGGCAAACTCGCCGAAATCCGTGACAGCGGCATCCCGATCTATTTTTTCGTCGGGAACCACGATTTATGGATGTCGGATTATTTTGAGAAAGAGCTCAACATTCCGGTTTATCACGACAATAAGGAATTTACTTTTGGAAATAAAACATTCCTGATTGGCCACGGTGACGGAAAAGGGCCGGGCGACAAAGGCTACAAGCGTATGAAAAAAGTATTCACCAATCCGTTTTCAAAATGGATTTTCAGGTGGCTGCATCCAGATTTTGGAGTGAAACTTGCGCAATATCTTTCAGTCAAAAACAAACTGATTTCGGGAGATTCGGATGTGAAATTTTTGGGCGAAGACAACGAATGGCTCGTTTTATATGCAAAACGCAAACTCGAAACGCAGCATTTCAATTATTTTATTTTCGGCCACAGGCACTTGCCAATGAAAATTGTGGTTGGGGAAAATTCTGAATATGTGAATTTGGGCGACTGGATCGGTTATTTTACGTATGGTGTTTTTGATGGTGAAAATTTCGACCTGAAAGAATATAAAAATTAGATTATTACTTTCTTTTAAACCATTAAGCGCATTAAGGACATTAAGATAGCTGACGTAATACGTTAACGATAATTTCTTTACGGATATTGATTGAAAACTCTAGGTTTTTAATTTAATTCATTCCAACGCCATAAACATATTCCTGCAAGCTTACTTTAAATAAAGTTCCCTGAACCAGGTCTTTGATTCCGTCCAACTCTTTCATCGAAACCGCCAGGTCAATTTGGGAAATGGGCGTTTTGAGCAGGAATTTAGCGCATTCCTGTTTCATTTCGCAATGGGTGCAGGTGTTTCTGCGGCAGGTGTCATCAATCAGCTTTACAAAAGCTTGGAGTTCGTCTATCGTAAAATAAAAACCGGTTTCTTTAAAGACCAACTGAATCCGGTCGAGCATTACAGTACTTTGTCCTGTCCAGTAAAAGGCCATCCCGAAATCATTGCAATAAATTTGTTCTATCTGTTTCATAACACTGCGGTTTGAAGCAAATATAATAGTTATTTATATTCTTTCTAAATAATTTTGTGTTAAGATCGTATGTTACCGGTGTGGTTGCGTGAAGGATGGCAGCGGAAATCCTTTTTAAAACCAGAGCAGCGCGGCGGTTTCAAAAAGATTGCAGCGTGCAGCCTGACAGCGATGCAGCGCAGCGGAAGCGGTTGCACGCCCTAATTTTCCTTAATGTCCTTCAACCGCAATTGCATCGAAACGTTGCCGTTCCATTCGTTTTCGTCGATGCAATAGGCCGCCTGAAATGATTGCTGGTTTTGCGTAAGCCCGATTTTATCGCCAAGTCCGAACCCGATCGCACCAATTCCACCCGTGTTGTTTTGCTTCACGTAAAGCCTGAGGTGTTCGTTGTCGCTGCCTAATGTTTTTGCAAATCCGGTGTCTTGCAGGTTTTTAGTCACAAAAACCGGCGTCATGTTTAAGGGTCCGAACGGTTCGAATTGCTTTAAAATGCGCGTCATTTTTGGTGTGATTGCATCAAAATTGATTTCGGCATCGATTGCAATTTCGGGAATGCGCATATCAGGATGAATCGTCGCTTTGACGATTTCCTCGAAGGCGTTTTTAAACGCTTCGTAATTTTCTTCCTTTAAAGTGAGTCCGGCCGCATACATGTGCCCGCCAAATTGTTCGAGATGTTCGGCGCAGGCTTCGAGCGCATTGTACACATCAAAACCTTTGACAGACCGTGCTGAAGCGGCATATTTGTCCCCGCTTTTTGTAAAAACAAGAGTCGGGCGGTAATAGGTTTCGATCAATCGCGACGCGACAATTCCGATGACGCCTTTGTGCCAGGTTTCATTGAAGACCACTGAGGTGAAATTTTCGTGCTCGTTGTTGTCAATAATTTGCTGGAGTGCTTCTTTGGTGATTTGCTTGTCGAGGTCTTTGCGGTCTGAATTGTATTGTTCGATTTCAGCTGCGAATTGTTGGGCTTGCTTAAAATTGAATTCGGTCAGCAATTCGACAGCGTGGTTTCCGTGTTTGATGCGTCCGGCGGCGTTGATTCTGGGTGCGATGATGAAAACCACATCGGTAATATCGAGCGTTTTCTTTTTGATTTGGTGGATTAAAGCTTTAATTCCGGGACGCGGATTGTCGTTGATGACTTCAAGCCCGAATTTTGCGAGGATGCGGTTTTCGCCGGTCATCGGGACAATATCTGCAGCAATGGCTGTGGCAACCAAATCTAAATATTGAATCAAATCTTTAGTTGTTTCGCCGCGGTTTTTGCCTAAAGCCTGGATCAATTTGAAACCGATGCCGCAGCCGCAAAGCTCGTCATATGGATAAATACAATCGCTCCTTTTGGGGTCGAGCACCGCGACCGCATCGGGTAAAAATTCGCCCGGACGGTGGTGGTCGCAAATGATGAAATCGATGTTCTTGCCATTGGCGTAAGCCACGTGATCGATCGATTTGATGCCGCAATCCAGCGCAATAATCAGTGAACAGCCGTTGTCGTCGGCATAATCGATTCCCAAATACGAAACGCCGTAACCTTCATTGTAACGGTCGGGAATGTACGTTGCAACATTAGGGTAAAAACTTCTCAAATACGAAGAAATAAGTGAAACCGCAGTCGTTCCGTCGACATCGTAATCGCCGAAAACCAGGATATTCTCGTTGCTTTGAATGGCTTTTTCGATGCGTTCGACAGCTTTATCCATGTCTTTCATCAGATAGGGATCGTGCAAATCATCGAGTTCGGGACGGAAAAACTTGCGGGCCTGATCAAAGGTTTTGATGCCGCGTTGGGCTAAAAGTGTAGCGGTAATGTTGTCGACACTCAACACCTGCATCAGGTGTTTTACAATGTCGGAATCGGGTAATGATTTGATGGTCCAGCGCATAATAATCAATTTTGTATGGTGTATATTTTCCAAAATTAATAAAAATCGGATGAAAACCAACGGCTTTTATTGGTTTTAAGCGTGATTAATTACAGCGGAAACTTCAAAAAATCAGAAAATCCGCTCGGAAATTTCCAGCGAAATCTGTAATCTGATGAAAAATCCATAAAAATAAACCGTTCACGCAACCCATCGCAAACAGTCGTGTCTTAAAAGGGTCTAAACAATTCTAACTTAAATAAATTTATTATGAAAAAACTTTATTTTTTATTCGCCCTGACTCTTACTGCAGCGACATTTGCGCAAACGACTTACAAAACGATTACTTATGGTGACTGGAGCAATCCGGCAAAATGGGAAAACGGTTTGGTGCCACCGGATAATATTGGTGCAAACGATGTGGTCTTGATCGAGCACAACACCTATTTATCCAATAAAAACATTACAAACAATGGAACCATCCGTATTACTGCAGCAGCGGGATATCAGGATGGCACAAAGATTACCAATAACGGAAAAATCATCATTGCTGCCGAAGCATCGCTCACCACGCGTTACAGCAGCGGCGCTGCAATAATTAACAACTATGCTATCGACAACTCGGGCGTGATGTGGAATGTGGACACGGTTACAAATAATGGTTACCTTTTCAACCAGGGCTATATTTACAATTACCAGAAATTATTTTATGATGGTGTCCAGATGAATTGCAGCGACGGCGGAAGCATCATCAATAACAATGTCATTTGCAACAGCGGCAGCGGTTACATCGGTCAGGACTGCGGAAGTACTTCTACCGGAAATGGATATGTTACAGGCTGCAGCACTTTGCGTGACGAAATCATGAATGCGACATTGGGATTGAATGCAATTACTCCAAAAGATTTTTCAGTTTCTCCAAATCCGGCGAACAATTTTGTGGTGGTAAAAATGAACGGAAACGCTTTCGCCGATTCAAAAATCGAAGTATTCGACATCAACGGAAAAACAGTTTCAACAACTGTAAAATCAGATAGTGACAGCGCAACCATCGATTTATCTGGTGTGAACAGCGGGGTTTATTTCGTGAAAATCACAGCAGGAAACCAAACAGCGGTTAAAAAAATTATCCGTTTGTAAACTTATTTTTGTGGGTTACATTATGTTGAAGGATCGGATTCATTTTGAATCCGGTCTTTTTTATTTTATTACTTTTGGAAGATTAAATATTCAGACATGCAAATTTCAGGACAGGTTGTCGATATCATCAACAAGCGAATCTTTTCAGGCGAGATCACGGTTGAAAACGGCAAAATCATTTCGATTACAGAAAAAGAACATTCCGTTAAAAACTACATTCTTCCAGGATTTATTGATGCGCACATCCATATCGAAAGCTCAATGCTCGTTCCATCCGAATTTGCGAAAATTGCCGTTTTGCACGGAACGGTCGCCACTATTTCCGATCCGCATGAAATTGCAAATGTGCTTGGTTCTGAAGGCGTTTTTTACATGATCGAAAACGGAAAACAATCGCCATTGAAATTCCATTTCGGCGCACCGTCTTGTGTTCCGGCAACTTCCTTTGAAACTGCTGGCGCCGAGATCAATGCTGACGGAATTAAAGATTTACTCGAATCGCCCGACATTTATTACCTCGCCGAAATGATGAATTATCCAGGTGTTTTATTTGATGATTCCGAAGTTTTAAAGAAAATCGAATGGGCCAAACATTTCAACAAACCTGTTGACGGACATGCGCCGGGTTTGCGTGGCACAGATTTAAAAAAATACATTTCAGCCGGAATCACCACCGATCACGAATGCTTTACGTTTGACGAAGCGCAGGAAAAATTAGCACTCGGCATGAAAGTGCTGATCCGCGAAGGCAGCGCCGCAAAAAACTTTGAAGCACTAATCGATTTACTTCCGGAGCATTACGAGAACATGATGTTTTGTTCGGATGACAAACATCCCGACGACCTGATCGTTGGGCATATCAATTCGCTTTGCGCGCGTGCTGTGGCAAAAGGAATCGATGTGTTTAAAGTCTTGCAGTCGGCTTGCATCAATCCGGTAAAGCACTATAAAATGAATGTGGGTTTGCTGAAAAAAAATGATCGAGCCGATTTTATTGTCGTGGAAGATCTAACCGATTTTAACGTGCTGCAAACTTACATTGATGGCGAATTGGTCGCCGAAAATGGACAATCATTCGTAAAACACATTCCGTTTGAAACCCCCAACAATTTCAACATTTCTAAAAAAGAAGTTTCCGATTTTGCAGTTTCAGGCTCATCCGACAAAATCCGTGTCATTGAAGCTTTGGAAGGCCAATTGATCACGAATGAAATTCATTTCAAGCCCAAAATCCAGGATGGAAAAATCATTTCAGATCCTGAAAATGACATCTTAAAAATGGCGGTTGTCAATCGATATCGAAATACAGCTCCCGCAATCGCATTCATCAAAAACTTTGGATTGAAAAAAGGCGCAATCGCAAGTTCTGTCGCGCATGATTGCCACAATATTGTCGTTGTAGGCACATCTGACGAAGAAATCTGTAAAGCGGTTAATTTAATTATTGAAAACACAGGCGGAATTTGCGCCGTAAATGGTTCCGAAACCAAAATCCTCGGACTTCCAGTGGCCGGAATCATCAGCGACAAAGACGGTTGGGAAACCGGAAAATTATACCAGGAAATCGACGCAATGGCAAAAGATTTAGGAAGCAAATTAAAAGCACCGTTTATGACGTTGTCGTTTATGGCTTTGCTCGTGATTCCCGATTTAAAATTATCTGATAAAGGCTTGTTTAGCGGAAAAGCGTTTCAGTTTGTGGATTTGGACGTGAAGTAGTTGTTGTTTTATTATTTCGACACGTTTTGTCGTTCCGACTTGTTTGTCATTTCGACGCAGGAGAAATCTCAATCCCTTAACGGTTTTTCTTTTGTAGCGATTTTCCCGCCAACGACCACCACAATTTCCCCTTTCGGAGGTTTCGCTTCAAAATGCGTAAGCACTTCTTTTGCGGTTCCGCGCACGTTTTCTTCATGCAGTTTTGACAATTCACGCGACACGCAAATTTGCCGGTCTTCGCCAAAATACGTCACAAATTCGGCTAAAGTTTTCACGAGTTTGTGTGGTGACACATATAAAATCATCGTTCTGGTTTCTTCGGCTAAAGCCAAATAACGGGTTTGTCTGCCTTTTTTTTCGGGCAAAAATCCTTCAAAAATAAATTTGTCGTTCGGCAATCCGCTGTTCACTAAAGCAGGAACAAACGCCGTTGCGCCGGGCAAACATTCAACTTCAATCTTATTTTCGACACAGGCGCGTGTCAGCAAAAATCCGGGATCGGAAATCGCCGGTGTTCCTGCATCAGAAATTAGCGCAATGGTTTCCCCGGCTTTGATGCGTGAAATGATATTCTCAACGGTTTTGTGTTCGTTGTGCATGTGGTGGCTGTGCATGTGCGTCGAAATTTCGAAATGCTTCAGCAGTTTTCCACTTGTGCGCGTGTCTTCGGCGAGGATCAGATCGGCTTCTTTCAATACGCGGATCGCACGAAAAGTCATGTCTTCAAGATTGCCTATCGGTGTTGGAACGATAAAAAGCTTACCCATATTATTTGTAAATAATTAGCCACGAATTCACATTTGAAATTAAAAGGAGGACAGCCAGTGGCTGTCAGGTATTTCAAATGTGTAGTTGTGGCTTTTAATTTTTTCCTATTACGAGAATTTTTTCTCCACGATTTCCATAAAGCGCTGCTCATATTCTTCTTTTCCTGCCCAATTATTGTAATCAGGTTTCACCATCGTATCGATGAAGTTTTTGGCTTCCCCGAAGTTGTCAATTGTCATCAATTGCGACAACACGCGGTTGTAATCTTCGCTGCTGTTGTTGAACAAATGGTTCATGAAAGCGATGCGGTCGTTAAGACCTATGATGATGCCTTTTGCCATGCGGTCGTTCAGAGATTTTGCAGGCGTTTCAGATTGGTAAGATGAAAAACTTTGTTGTGCTTTCTCTTTTTCTTCCTTTTCCTTCTGCAGATCTTCGGGCGTTACAAAAACCGGATCTACATAATTGTCGTGTAAAAAATCTTCCAGCGACGTTTGCGCAGGCGTATTGAATTTGTCGGTGTCGGGATCTTCTTTCGGGTCGAATGCCAATTCGAATGAAGGTTTAAATGCCGAATTATCAGATTTTGGAGTTTCCTCTTTTATTTCTTCTTTCGGCGTTTCGATTACAGGTTCGGCTGCAGCTGATGTTTCTTCTGCAACTTCTTCCTGTGTAATATGTGTGAAAGGTTCGGGTGTATTTTCCGTTTCTGATTTTTCCTCGGCTTGCGCTTCTTCAGACGTTGATTCAGAAGTTTCTTCCTCTTCAGTTTCGGCGGCATTTTCTTCCGGAGATTCTGTTGCTGCTGGAATTTCTTCCGGTTTTTCAGCTTCAAGAGTTTCGGTTTCTTCAGTAGCTTCAGCCGTTTCTTCTTTTTCGGTTTCGGAAGTAGTTTCTTTTGGCGTTTGTTCGTCTGTCAACGCGTCTTCATTGTTTTCGACTTCAGTTACCGATGCTTTTTCTTCGACTTTTTCAGTTTCCAATTCTGGGGTTTCGGCTTTCGGGGTTTCTTCCGGAGGCGAATTATTATCCGATTCAAAAGCGCTGTCCAACTGATCTTCAATTTCCTTGTATCCGATCGTTGGCTTTGCATCCGCAAAATTTTCCTCGACAAATTTCAGCACAGAAAGTTTTTCATACAATTTCTGCGTTTCCAGATGCAGCTGAATTAAATCAGATTTGTTCTTCAACTTTAAAATCCTGTGCGCAATGCTGATTAATTCGGCTTCCAGCTTCTTTTTCATAAACTTTTAAATTTTTTTGAGTCCGTATTTTCGGGAATTGCTTCGTTAAATTGTCAACAATTAAAAGTGTGGCGAAATCTTGGTTTGATAAAAATTCAATACTTTTGAAACGGTGCAAAAGCAGCTCATCACAAGATTGGCCTGTTTTCATTACAAAGTAAAAAAAACTAATCCTTTTTAAGGCTGAAAATTACAAAATGTTTCTCGAAAATACCGTAAATCATAAAGAACAATTTGGCTGGATCGAAGTAATCTGCGGA
>Ga0247815_10000145_pt1 | contig 53765 bp, 96 predicted proteins | sample UWRJL194509B1_FD_181014 | JGI IMG/M metagenome (GOLD analysis project Ga0247815, IMG submission 181014) | Plant litter microbial communities from Arlington Agricultural Research Station in Wisconsin, United States - UWRJ-L194-509B-1 | ecosystem: Environmental > Terrestrial > Plant litter >... | reverse complement strand
AGAAGAAGATTAACACTAAACTAAATATATGAAATTTAAATTATTAATAATAGCGTTTTTAGTATCGTTAGGGGTACAGGCGCAAACTACCAACTTAAGCGGTAATGTTATACATACTAAGCCGTTTATACAGGTAAACGATAGTACCCTTGTAGACCCCATTATGCGCAGAAGGTCAGATGGTCGCGATGTTACCACATCATGGGCTTACCTCATGTCTTTATTTGGTGGCGGTGGTGGTGCTATACCCCCCCTTCAAGAAGTAGGTACGGCAGGAAGCACTTACACAGGTTCATTAACGGCTTTATCATGGAAAACAGCGCAGGCAGAATATACGCAGGATGGTGTTACTATGTCTGCATTAGGAACTGTGTTTAGCTGGCCTGTTGGATTTGTAGGAACTGCAGTTAGTGGTATTAGTTTTGATGGAAATACCGCAGAATATGCAGGAATAGATGGGGTTATACCTGTTAGCTTAGCTAATTCGTACGTGCCTTATTCGGATCCCGCTATGGATATGTTCTGGCCTAATAATTCAGTTACCGCATCCGAAGTTATAATAAAACAATCTCGGTATCAATCTACAGGCACTACTAATACAACATACGTAAATAGCAATAATATTACGGGTACTGATAATTTCGTGTTGTTCCCTGATACAGATGGTTCTTTAATGAATGGAATCGTGGTGGCAGGTATTACTTATGATTCTACACCCGATGGGAAAACAGATATAACAGGCGCATTTCCATCTGTAACAGTTGATGCAGTACCAACAGATGGTAGCCCTAATGCCGTTAGCAGCAATGGCGTATTCGATACCTTAGCTTTAAAAGCAAACTTAAACAGTCCCACATTCACAGGAACTCCAAATGTACCTACGGCAGCACCCGGCACGAATAACATACAAGCCGCCTCTACAGCTTTTTCTACCGCAGTGGCTAACGGTAAAGTTGCAGACGCTTTAGCCGATGGAGTTACTACAATTGCGCCATCACAAAATGCTACATTTGATGCATTGGCACTTAAAGCACCTTTAGCAAACCCTGCACTAACTGGTACACCAACTGCTCCAACGCCGGCAACTTCTGACAGTAGCACTAAATTAGCTACTACGGCTTTTTCTCATGCCCTTGCAAATACACGAACTATAATACTTAGGTGCGATGTTGTTGATAGCTCGCCATTAACAGGTGTAACTAATGAAACCGTACTTAAAAGTTTTATGGTAAATTCGGTAGATTTAGTACCTGGTATTCAAAATTTTAAGGCTTTGTTTTATAATGTACCTGGAGGTACTTTAGGTACAATATCATTTAAAATTTATAGAAACACAACAAATTCACTTAGCGGGGCTACCCAGTTAGCTGTATTTAACGCAGGCACATCTGCGCGTTCTATTTTTATGGAGCGTGATTTTGTTTTAACACCTACTAACGATTTTTATTCAGGGATATCAGTGTCTGGTAGTAATGGCGTGCCCACGAGTACGAGTGGATCTCCTATAAACAACGGTACGTATACGCCGGGAGACAATACATGGTATTTATTAACAGCTACTTTATCAAATACTGCCGATCAGGTAGTTTGCAAATATGTTAAATTAATATTAGAGAAACAATTATGAAAAATCTTTTTTATCTTATTATGCTATGCGGATTATCCGCGTATTCTCAAAGCTACACTTTTTATGATCCTGTAACGTATAAATTAGGTGTAACCTGTAGCGTTGACCTTTGTGGACCCGCACCCGCAAACAGTACCACATTAATGCTTACGCAGCAATGGTGTTGCCCGTATTACGACCCTGTAAACAACGTTCTATACAATAATGCAACGCCCGAAGAGCAGGCGGAGTACCTTGCGGATTTAGAGGCAGCAATGGTTTCACCTGACGCGATGTTTTACGTAAATGAAACACTAATATCGGTGCAGACTGATTTAATGCTAACTACACGATATCCAATGCAGCCTGAAAACTTTAGGCTTGTGTGTACTAAAATTGAGTTTCCTGGATTTGCGGGAAGCATGACAGAATATGTAAAATTAAAAAACGGCAAGTGGGGTAGAAACATGATGCTAAAAAACCTAAACTAATATGAAAAGATTTACTACTATTTTCGTCATAATAGCTGCTTTAGCTATTGTCGCTTGTTTTTTTCCTGCGTGGAGCAAATCAGAGGGTAAAACACCTATTGGTATCGATTACTTTATGGTATATAATACCGATAGTGATTATAAGGCTATACCTGTTACAAATTACGCGCTTACGTCGTATGTGCCTACAAACACAAATCAGCTAACTAACGGCAGTGGGTTCTTAACGGGGTACACAGAAATTGACCCATTATTCAATACTAAGTTTGCAAGCAAAAGCAGTACAGATTTAGCAGAGGGCAATAAATTATTTTATACCGATACACGCGCCCGTAATGCTATTACGTTAACAACTACGGGTAGCGGTGCTGCAACGTATTCAGCTGGTAATTTAAACATACCTAACAATTCGGCTAAATTCAGCACCCCATATTCAGGAACCACTACCGCAGCCGGTACGTACACAGTAACGTTTCCCGTTGCCTATAGTGTGCCTCCAAATGTTCAGGCAAATATTATAAACGGCTTGGATAGCCAAAATATACGCACCACATCCGTAACGACAACAGGCGTTACCGTACTGGTTAGGAACAGGGTCGATGTTGTAGGCTTGCTACCTACATGGATTAACGTAAGCGGGGCAACGGTAGATATAATTGTAACAGCTAAATAATGAAAAACTTCATTAAGAAAAAGAGATACGTAAACATTATAAACGGCTTTGTTTTAGATTTTGCTGTGGTGTTTGTAATAGCCCTTATCGCAGGCAAGGGATTAGAGTTCTCATTAGCGGCATTGTGTGTACTTACGGTTATTTCTTTTGGATTGGGCGGGATATTGGGTATGTTTATTAATTGGGTGCAGTATAAAATAAACAAAGAGCCTGGCGATAAGCAAGAAGAATTATATACAGGCATAGGAGCTGCGGCCTTGTTTTTTATACCCTATTGCTTTTTTATTTTCGCAGGGGGTACATGGTGGCTTTTAGCCATAGGGGTATTGGTGTTTGGAATAAATATCTATCTTTGGAAAAATTAATCATTAAAAAATAAACAATTATGAAAGAACAAAGAAGCAGAGATACTACAACAACGGTTGTATTGTCGTTAATTTTAGGCATATGCTCAGGGCTGTTGATAATGACAAACATGGAATTTAAATGGATGTTTGCAATAGTAGCGAGTATTACAGGCGGTTTTTTTTGTGCCGTGTTTATGGCTACGTTTTTTGTGCAAGAAGCGCAGGAGGGAACATCGGCAAGCTTAAAGAACAATTGGTCGCCTATATTTAAATCGTGGTGCTTTTACCTATGCCCGGCTGCGGCTATCGTAACGGGTTTAATATTTGAATGGATAAAATGAAGATGCTAAACGACTACATTAAGCCGATATTAGCTATATCGACTTTAATATTTTCCTTTACGTACTTTTTCATTTGTACCTTCACGCCTGCTCACGCAGACCCACAAATAATAATAGCTATAGTTGCGGCATTAAACCAAACCTATAATTATTATTTCGGAAACGCTACGGGTGCTGCCAAAAAAGATGCCACTATTGCTGACATGGCCAAACAAAGCAAATAATTACGGTTTTCCCGTAAAGGTATTTAATCTTAATTATTTATTTTTACGGGTAAAACTTACTATATGCAGAATGTGTACTCTTACCTTAAAAACTTAGCTTACGTTTCTTTTATATTTCTTATTTTTGCCGTTATAACTTTTGGTTACCAAAATGCTTGCGAGATTAATAAAGAGTATAATAGATATGATTCCCTCAACAAATGTGCTAAAAGAGCTCAACAGGGAAATGGGATACAGCAACGCAGTTTACAGGATTGTGATAGCCTTTATAATCTTGTTCGTAATAATCGTAGGAATATTAATTTTTAACATAATAACATAATGCCAACATCATTTCCTTCCCCGGTTGCAGTTATCAGTTTTGACACTGCTAAACAATTAGCTAAATTCAACAAAAAAGCTTTTACCCACGAGTCTACAAACAAATTCTTTACATATCCTCAGGTAGCGGAAGCTAACCTTGATGATACAGAATATGATATAAACAACATAACGTCTGCTGAAAACGACGAAATGAGTGAGGTTACTTATAATGCAACTGACAGGTCATGGCCGTTTATAAAAGGGCGTAAAATGTACTAACATGGTATTATTAAAAAGCATAATAGGGCAGGTTTATTCCTGCCTTGTTTTTTTTAGGGATATACTGGATAAGAAAACAGAATCAATTGTTGTATTAGCTATGCTTTTAAACGGCTTGGCTTTTGTCATAATGTGCAAATACTACTTTGTACCGTTGTATTCAAATCCCGATACATACATTGAACCTGAATGGTTTGAGAATTTTTATATTCAGGGAGTAAAATTAGTGCATAGTTCTTTAATATTTATAGTAATAACTTTCGCTAAAAGTAAAGGTTTTGGCGTTTTGGGTCGTTTCGCATTGGTATCTTTATTCTCAATGTGGCTGCTTAACGAATATTACTTAGTGGCTGATAGGTTACCCGACCTATATTTTATGTATTTTTGCCTTATAGTGTACATATCATTTTTGGTTACAGCACTTTACAAGCTAACAAATCGATGTTAAAAACACAGTACGTATTTATTTTATACATAATTTTACTGGACATGACTGGTGTTCCAAATTTTACGTTGCCGGTTATCATGTCTATGATTTATGGATTTAGCATAAGAATATGTATGGACTGGGGCAATAACACGCTAACACTAAAGAAAACAATACAGCAGTTAGTGTATGCCATTGGGTTGTCATGGATAATACAAATTATATGGAAAGAAGCAACAATAAGTTATAATGTGGTTTATGCAACATTCTGTATAAGTATTTTTTCTATGGTAATAATTAGCGAGGGAACAAACCTGTTTAATATGGGGTTACGTGCCTATTCAAAAAGATTATACAATAACTTTACAGCAAAAGAATATGATAAACCCTGAATTACTCCAAAAGATAAATATAGGTGTGCTAATGTGCTTTACAGCATATCAGTTTTACCTTATTGGCAAAATGAAATACGGAATGTACCGATGCCTTATAAGGTGGATATTCTATAAAGACTATGAGAAGATGGTATGGCTTATGGAAAATAAGCATTACATATTTTCCCACTTATTAGTTTTGTTTCTCATGCCGTTAGCAATTGGATTAATGAGTGATTTGCAGTATGGTTTTCCACTTATACGTAGCGCATGGACTTTAGCATTAAGTATCGCTGTATGGATAACACTAACCATTTGGACTTACTATGTACACCTTAAAATAAGACAATACGAAAAATATACTGTATGAGCAGAGCAACCAAAATAAAATACATAGTCCTGCATTGTAGTGCAGGATTTGGTAACATAGAATCAATACAAAAGTTTTGGAAGTCTAAAGGATGGGTAAGTCCAGGGTATCACATTATCGTTGACCTTGATGGATTACCACACCAATTATTAGACTTTGAAAAAATAAGCAATGGTGTAGCAGGGTTTAATAGCGAAAGCATAAACATCTGTTACATTGGCGGCATTGAAGTTGTTAACGGGAAATACAAGGGTAAAGATACGCGTACAACGCTGCAAACTATAGCTATGGATAATTCCATTGTAAAGGCTGTTGAGTGGCTTAGATCTAAAGGTAATGACTGTAGTGACGTTACAATATTAGGGCATAGAGACTTTAGCCCCGACCAAAGCGGGAACGGTAAGATTGAAAGTTGGGAAAGAATTAAGGAATGCCCAAGCTTTGATGTTATACCTGAATATTCGGAACTTCAATTGGCATTAAACGGTAAGGTTGCTAAGTTGCCTAAACGGAAATAATAAAAGCCCGGTGCATCGTGAAATGTATCGGGCTTTGAGGTTTTATTTAGCAGATTTAAGTTGGCTTACCATTGGCCAGTATATCTTCTTTCTGCTCTTGTTTGTATTACCATCAACGGCTACTATGTATGATTCATGGTCTCTTTTTTTACCTCCACCATAAGTAGAGACGTATTTCTTTGTTTGCTGTAATGGCAGTATAACATCTAAAGGCTCTTGATTGGGTTTTATCTTTTCTAAAATAATACCTTGTTTTTTAGTTCCGCTTGAGAACCACTCTACTTTGTCTCCTATTTCCATAACTAAAATTAGCGATTAACCTATTATCGCGAGGTTTAAACTTTATACTTTAAATAAATAACTGCTGTTGATATTACCGATATTAACAAGGCTTTAAACATAAGCCTATCTCCTTGTTTACGTAGTTTCATCATAACTCAAACAAGGTATTATATTGTTCGTCTAACACGTTGTATAGCATTTTTAGGTTATCCACGCAATCAACCCTGTTTTTATAACCCTCGGTTGATGCGCCTATAATCTTTCCGTTAGCCGCCTTAATCCTCCAACGCCATTCTTTGCGCCAAAAGGTTTTGTAAATTGTTATCATATTTTTTGTTCATTTATAAAATTAATGGCCTTGTCGTACCAAGAGTTAAAAACTTCTTTACTTATTTCTGAATCAAGCTTAAAATCACTATAACTACTGTCATTGTCAACACTAACGCTTGTTTTGTCAATATTAATAGATATGCAATCGGCTGATATTTCATTATACGTAGGGTCATAATCTGTTAACTTAACCACTTTAATTACACAATTTGCATAAGGGTAATAACATTTACCTACAACGTCCGGCCAGTCCTTTTTTGACTCCTGCTCTTTTTGTTGTTTTAACGCTTCTAATTCAGACTCTACGTGTTGTATTTTCTCGTCTATTGTCATAATCTAAAAATTAATTGTTAGTTCCTCGCCTGTGAGTGATAATAAAAGGTTTTGTAACTGGTGGAGGTGTTTAATGTGCTTTAATCTACGCCCATAACCATAAACTGAAATTTCACATTCTCCGTGTTTATGATTAAAATATATTTTTAAATTACCTATAATCTTTTCATAATAAGAATCCATATTGTTGATTTTAGTAAACCCCGCCTTCAATAAAATATCTTCGGTTAGGGGGATGCCTCCTATCGAAAATAGTGGCGACCATTCCGAAATGTATTTACCATCCTTATAGTGCTCTACTTTTAGCTTATCTTTTCTTATTTCGGTAACATATCTATAGCCAAAGCATTCGACATAATTCCCAATTCTTAAATCTGTTGCTTTTATCATTTTAATTTGTTTTAGGGGGTTCGGGTAGGGGCATCCAATGAGTAACGTTTAAGTAATTTGGCGTGTGTAATGAATCCTCTGTTGTCCAGTTTGAACAATAATAATAACCAACACCTGTTATGCATTTTAAATTGTCATAAACTAAAACAGTTATTGAATCATCATCAGGCAACGCGTCATTTACGTCAATCCACTTTTGCGAATACTCACGCATGTGTGAAAGATTTTCGTAGTCAAAAATAAGGCGTTGGAGCATATTTCGTGCATCAATACTATTCTTAGGTATAAATTGATTAAGAACGAAAACTAACGCGGCAATGTGTTCGGTTGGTGGCGGCTCAACCTCTTGTCGCTGCTTAGCGTGTTCCGGGGAGTTGTAGACTATCATACAGCTTAGTTTAGTTTACTATAGAGGTCGTCAAATGCTTCTTGTGGGGTGTTGCCTTTGCCTATAGTGTAGTTATGGTGTGTATCGTATTTATCAGACTTAACGTCTCCAAAAATCTGCGGGTATATTACTATGTTCTAAGTTAAACGCTAAAAAATTACCACCCGAATATGACCCCGAATACCTATCAGATATAATTGTTAGCGGGTATATGTCTTTATCTTCCATAATCTTATTTAATTTTACGACCGTAACGGCCAGTTAGTTTGTGGTTTTAAACCCGCCCCGTTAGTATTGAGGCGGGTTGGTTGTATTACTATGCTTGTTCTATTTTCCAAGCCTGTAGCGAGTTGAAAAACTTAGGTTCTTCGAATTCCTTCTCTACCATATTACCGCGTAGGTTAGTGCTTACCTTTACCATTTGCCCTACCCTATAGTTGTTAAGTAAGTCGCATTTGTCCTGCGTTAATTCAACTCCTATTTTCTGCGCGTACTGCCCTGGTATTTCAAGTCCTAAAATTCGTTTTCTAAATCCTGATGCCCCATAAGTGCCTGTTTCTCCAATGTAGATAATCTGTCCTGTTAATTCCATTCTATTGTTTTTTGTTTAATTAATCTTCTGTTAAATCAGTTTCAAAGCCTTTTACCCATTTAGGTTTGTATGCAGTCCTTAGCTGCACATCAAAAAAGTTAAAAGATTCCGACCATCTGTTTTGTTGTATGCATTGGTTTAGCTTTTCAACCAAATACTGATACTTTCGAGTCCCATAATTAATAAGTGTATAATCCAATTTAATTACAGAGAAATTGCCTGTTTTGTCGTAGCATATAAAAAAGCATTCGGGCAACCCGCCATGAGCTTCGGCATACATTCCCATTTGCATAAAGTAATCATACTTCATTATATATCTTTCAAAAGCATCGGGGTCAGCGTTAGCCGTAAACTTTAAATCAATAATAAGGTTGTGTCCTTCACAATCGGTAAACCCCTTAAACTTCCAACCTTTATACTCCCATTCTTTTTTATTTTGAAAAGAAGTGCATGCATCTAAGTATTGCGCCACAATAGGACTTTGTTTTAAAGCCGATGTTAGTTTTTCGGCTTCTTCTTTAAGCTTAGATGTAATAACTGTTTTACCCTCCTTTGCCGCTAATATATAAGGCTCGAATTGGGCAAATAACTCCAATGCTTTACCTCTTGAATAGTTGTTAGAAAAAGCCACGTCTAAATGAATTCCGGCAATTAAATCATTACAAAACCCTGATTGGTTATCTGTTGTAGGGGTGTTATCTACAATACTAAATAATTCATCAAAGTTTTCGGGTTCAGTTAATAAACAGTCGCATAAGCTGCCAAACTTTTGTGATTCCGTTTGCTCTCTTCTTTCTTTTAGCTTATAGGCTATAAAGTTACGCGGAGACTTGCCAAATTCCTTAAGGCTTGAATAAGATAGCGTTTCTTCTTTACGCTGCATTCTACCAATAAGGCCGTAATATTGGCTATTCTCCTGCTCTTGCATTTGAATAGCCATTTCTGATGATGCTCCCATTATTCAGCAGGTGTTAAGCGGGTTTTTAATTCTTCTTTTAGCTGTGCTGTACGTACCTTATCGGATTTAGATAGGCTTGTGTATATTTTAGCCAATTCATCAAGGTTAGCTGCGGAGTTCAATAAGTCTTCTGCTGTTGGATCCTCATAAGTAGTATCATGCGTTTGTGGCTCAACTTCCGGCATTTCTTCGGGAACATACACAGAACCGCTAAATACATCAGGGCAGAACCATTTTAAGCCGTTAGATATGGCACGGGCAAACAGCATATTTTTGGGGAACTTATCAAGGTTTTTTGTTTGTGCTTTTTTAGCATCCTCAATAGTAAAGGTGCTATTGCCTAACTTCTCTTTACCCTGGAAAAAATCAATACTGCAAATATTATCGTTTGTTGTTGTAATTCGGTAGTCATACTTACCACTACCTTTTATCTTAGCTGCCATTATGCCCGCGCCAATTGTAGGCTTGCCCTGTATAATATGGATGCCGCTCATTGCCTGAAACGGTGCTATGCCTATTTCTTGTCCGGCTTGTATCTTAACGAACGCCTGTGCGGCTTGTTTTGTGTCTGCAAACATTCCTGATTCTGCAAATGTCTGTGCCATTGTCATAATGTCGTGTACCGGCAATAATGTGATCTCTGTACTCATAATAATTATTTATTTATCTGTTGTTTAATCCAAAATTCTGCTTCCTGCTGTTCGCTTTGTAGTCGTCCCATAATAATGAGGGGCTGCCTTTAGGTTTCCAAACACCTACAATGTTTACTATGGGTAAATCTGAAAAATAAGGAGAATTAACAATTTTATTTAATGCTTCATAATTAAAGCAAGCTATTGTAGATATATTGTTAGCCCGACCTACTGTGTTTGAGACGTCAAAACCTTTTCGCATTACATACTTACCCATAACCTTAAAAATTAATAGTTGTTTCGGTAGTGCCGGAAGTTATACATATTGTTGCAGGCATGCCGTTCTCTACAAGAACTGTTTTAATAGTGCCTATAGTAGGGTTGTATTCTCCTGATTTAAAAAGCTTACGTTGTGTAGGACTAAGACCTTTTATTTTCTTCTCATTACCTACATGATTAGCGATTTGCGTGTAAATTTCTTTTGCTATATTCATTTTTAAAGTTTGTTTTAATTACTCCGCAAACATACAACAAATAATTAGATAAAAAAATTAAAATAATTAATATTTATTCAAAAGTTTGTTTTACATTTGCTCCATACAAATTAAAAACGTAATTATTATGAAACCAAACTGGAGTGTGTTAGACTTAGATTTAAAAGACTTTAAAAACACCGCTGTTGTAGACAGAGACACTAATTGTGTAGTATGCCATGTATACTTGCCTGAAAATCAAATTACAGCCGACACAAGGAGTAACGCTAAACTAATTTCCGCCAGTCCTGACTTATTACATGCAACACAGGACGCTATAACCTTACTGCAATCATTAAACAACAGCGGTTATGTTCCGGAAGAGTTTAAACTACAATTAGCAGAGTTTTTTATTAACGCAGGCATAGCCGTGCAAAAAGCAACAGAGTAATGACAACACAACAGATAGTAAACCGGCACAACTTAAACATCGCCAACTCATTTATACACGACGATGAACCTACAATTGCAATGTACACAGATCCAAACGATATAATTTTTCAAACAAGGCTATGCGATATATAACTATTTTACTTTTGGTGCTTACAGGGTGCGCATCAAACTACAGAAATGCAACGGTTAAAATAAACCACCACACACAGCAAACAGCAACGCCAGGCATACACGCTGACTACTCGAAAGAGGATTACATTACCATAACAAGCGATAAAGCGTTGTGGGAGCTTAAACCTAACAATTACCCATTCCCATACGAAGTTATTGGCCGGGGTAAAAATTGGGAGTTTTACTCTGCTAACCTTAGCGAGTACATGCAGAATAACGACAGCGTAACTTTTAACATTAAATACATACATAGGTAATTATTAAATATAAAAACAAATAAGATGAAAGGAAATTCAATTAGATCTCAGGTTAAAGGGTTTATTAATTTAACTGTGTATGCCAGTAACGAACCTATAATGGTAAACTACTCTAAAGTATTTGATATACTTTCAATAAATGGTAAAACAATACTGTCTTTTGGAAATGATTATCAGTACCAAGTTACAGAATCAGTTGATGAAGTTTTAGAGCTAATAAACTGGAATCAGACAATATTAAAATAATAAACGATTAGCCATGCAGATAGACAAATTAATTCCCGCCACAAAATTCATTATAGATTTAAGCTTTGGGTACACTAACGGATTTATACCGCTTAATGAATACCACTCTGTTAGCTTGAATTACGCCCAATTCCTTACGCAGCCGCTTACATTAGGTATGTTTTTGCCTTGTGATGCCGATGGTAATCTGTTATTAGGAAAACCATTAAGCCCTGCTGCTGATTCGGAATGGGATAGATGGGAAAAAGAACAGCCTATTTTTGAAGAAGCCAAATCAAAGGTTTTGTTTGAGGGGTTTGAATACGATAGCATAATGCAAAAGACCTTTAATAAGGAAAATGGCATTTATGCAGATAAAAGAATACTTGAAAAAGGAAATCATACCGTAGAATTTTTAACAGACAGAAGTCCAAAGCTAACCCCCACCGCTAAAAAACTAATTTATGGAAGGTAAAGCAATACAGCAGATTAAAGACGAAGTGTCGGTAAAATATGGATTTGACTTATGGACAACTCTAATGATTTATTACATGGCGGATGATAGATTTACAGATCTAAATGATGCTATAGTTGCAAAAGGCGCAATGTTCCGATAAAGCCCGATTATTGCTACATGATGGAAGAACCAAAAAGTATAAAACACTTTATTTATAGCGGCAGTGTTAAAGAAGTAGACAAGATGAAATTACAAATCAAATATATAAACTTACCAAAGCAATGGAAAACAATTTAGAGAATAAAAAGAGATTTTTTGCAAAATATTGGGGTCAGGAGGTAGCTATTCAAAAATCAGGAGGCGGGACAGGGTTTAAATATGTACCAACTGAGCATACTATTGATGAAGATATAAAAGCAGATGTTTTATATCTTAGGGATTTATCTTCCGTCAATGACGATGAGTTATTGGAATTAGGCGTACTATTAGGATGGAAAGGAGAGCATATTGAAAGGGCGTTAGATATAATTAATGGGGGTTTTGAAAGTGCTTCTTTAGGGCAAATGTATAAAGCTGTTTACTTTCTCTTATCTAAAGGGTTTTATTTAGGAGATAACACAGAAATATTTTATGAGTGGTGCGAAATTGATAAAACAAAGAAGTAACTAAAAACGTGTGTGATGAAATCTAAACTACAACCAAAAGACATTGCCAGGTATTTGCCTTATGGCGCCAAATTCATAAGCGAGTTAGATGTGCCTTATGAAGAAATGGAAACAAACCCTATTCATACGTGCAACGGCATTGTAGAGCTATTTGGCGATTACTGCCTAAACTCTAAAGAAAGAAAAGATGCCTATCCTGTACACATGTGCAAATTGGTTTTAAACTCGCCAAACCTAACCACTCCCATAACCATTAAAGGCAAAACAATTACCCCGCTTTTAGAACTGGCTAAGATTGCGTTTCCTGACAGGAAATTTGAACTAAAAACGTTCCATGCCTTAAAAATGACATTAGCTAAATCAGGAGATATACACTTTGATTTTCAATTTGGTGGTTTTTCAGCCGTTGAAAATGATGATGAAACTTACGAAGCAATGAAAGTGCCCAACCAATCCGAGTTATTCGACTGGCTTGATGAACACTTTATAGATTACCGGGGACTTATAGAACGCGGCCTTGCGATTGACGTAACAACACTTAAAGAGAATCCTTATAAATAAAATAAGATGTATAAAGAAAAATACTTTAAAAGATTAATGAAGCTGCTTAGAAATAACTTTTATGAAAGCAGTCGTTTAATTGTTACTGACTATACATTAGAGTTAAAAATACATTTTAATGATGGTAAAGAAGAAAATTGGATAGCCCGACAAGATAGCGGTGCTACAATAATTGATGTTTATTTTTCGGTTGAGAATGAATTTAATAACAGAAATTAACCATGCTTAAACCCGTAGCAAAACTAATGAATATCATCGTTGATAATGAGGATATTTTACAGGATATGGATTGTAACAGTAAGCAATACCGAATCTGTGAGCTTAAAATACGTATCTGTACGAGGCTTTTAAAAAGTATTAACCTAAACATACCAAGTCATGCAACCTAAACAATTAACCCCAACCGAACTAATCGCTGTGAGTGTGCCAGGCGATGCTAAAGAAAATTACCTTATAGCACATGAAGGAGACACTTATGTTAAAAATTTCTATGGTTCTCAAAAAGTAGGCAATGGAACATTTGAAATTTTAGGCACAGTTACCGCCGACACTATTGACTTCGATGTTGCGTGCTTATACGGAATAACTCCAAAAGAATTTAGAATCATACTATCAGCAAACGGGCTGCATTTTACTAATCCCAATTCAGCAGCCGAAAACAACCTTATTGAAAAACTTGTAATACTTAAAAAGATATAGATTATGGATTGGATAAATATAAACGACAAACATTTCGTAGATATTACTTACGAAACAAATGAAAAATACTCATGGATTGAAAACAATAACTGCCCCCAAGAACCATTTTTAGTTGCTATAAATGTTTTTAACAACGTAAATAATGAATCAAGATGGGAAAAATATTTGGTTGTGTTGTCTGAACCACATGGTATAGAAACGCCTGAAGGGGATTACATAGGATGGGATGTAACAGATGTACAATACTGGGCAATAATTACAAATCCAAATACATAAACCCATGACCGGAATAAACAAACAACAGGCTTCTGTACTATATGGTAATAACTATAAGTTGCAGGATAAAGAGGGTAAAACATGGGAAATAAGTGATTTAATATCAAATACCCGAATGATATTGAGAATGTCAAATAAATTCATTCACATTAACTATAATGAAATAGGTGTTGAGTATTTAATACTTGCCCGTAATTTAGAGCAGCTTACCCAAACAATAATGCATAATGGGGATGATTTCAACCCATCATCAAGATTATGGAAGCGATCAATAAATCATTACTTAGAACAGGGTAAAAATTGTAATACTAAAATGTGGTCAAGTGAAGATGTAAATAAGCTATTAGAATACAACTTTGCAATAATTGAGGGCATACCAAGTGAGTATTATGTAAACTTAAAAAACGAGTAATGAAAACAACAACCTACACCGCAGGGAAAGACCTGATATTGCATGATGGGGAGATATTTTTATTCTCTCACGAACCACATACGCCGGCTAAAGCATCTTTCTATTACCGTAGGGAAACATACAATATTTTAGCTACAACCGATAAAAGTACCGCACAACTCGATGGCGTTATAAAACTTGACAGGCAGCAGTTTGTTAAGCCTGTTGATTTAGCAAATTTATCAGTGGAATATTGCCAACAAGCCGATTGTGGTAATACAAGGGAAAGCCGTAACTGTATTGCTGATTTTCAATCAGGCTACAACGCTAACAAAGGGGTTTACACCCGTGAGCAGCTTATAGAAGCCATGAAGTATGCAAGCAGTCATTTAAGCTCTGTAAATGGTATTTATAAATACATAGATTCGTTGCAGGATCTATCCCTCCCTAAATCACTTACGATAAACGATAACAACGAAATAATTGAAATTTCATGGAATTAAAAACAGAAACAAAAGCAGTATGGTTGGTGGTAAGCCCAAAAGGTTATACTTGGATTTCAGGAATTAGCTATGCAAGAAGGGAAGCTATAAAAGCATTCTTAGGAAATGGCAGCAAAGAATGGGCATGGTATCGTAAGGAAGGTTGGAAATGCATTAAAGTAAACATAACAATAACACCTGTTTAAAATGAAAGAAAAAACACTCCCAAATTGGCTTGTAATACTTGTAGCCTTATTAGTAGGCATAATAGTTTTCACATGCAGCCGACAACAATCAACAAAGCCTATTAAGGCTGAAATTAAAGAGATTAAGAAAGAAGTAGCCAAAGAGATTGAAACGGCTTCTAAAGCGTCTGAAACAAACGCTAAAGCTGCTGATAAGATAGTAAAGGAATTGGACGTAACACCCGTTCCTGAATTTCGTGCAGAGAGAGAAGAAATAAAACGATATTTAAAAACCTATAATACAAGCCGTGCCATAGAGTCGGATACCGTTAAGGAATGAGCAATTTTAAAGTAGGACAGAAAGTTGTGTGTGTAAAGTCTAATCCGAGGCAATATGACGAGGCAGAGGACTATTACGGTGTTAGATTTCCTGTAGTTAAGGAAATGTATACTATAAGAGAAATGGAACTTATAGATAAGGTTTTATGTTTCCATTTTGAAGAATTGGTAAACCCTAAAATACAATATTTAGACGGTTATGACGAAGTGTGGTTTAAGAACGAGTGTTTCAGACCCCTTGACCACGCATTTGCCGATAGCATAGAAGCTATGATTAAAAAATCGTTAGTTACGGCATTCCTATTATTCGGTTTCATGTGCTATTCACAAGACACTATTTGCTTAACCAAACCTGAATACGAAAGGGTTTACAATGGGCTTAAACAAGGGGAAGTGTATAAACAAAGATCAACACAGTACCTTAACACAGCGTTACGCCTTAACGATTTAATACAAGCCAATAACGATAGCCTGCAAAACTCATTAAAAGTAATATCAGGTCTTAACGCGGCACTTTACGTTAAACAGGATGAACTGCTAAAGGCAACGGCTAAGCCTAAGTGGTACGAAAAATGGTATCTTTGGCTTGGTTTGGGTATAATAGGGGGTTTTACAGCAGCTCAATAAATTATGAGAAATATAGATATTATAAACTATGTTTGTAATGATTTCGGAGTTACTTACGAATCACTTCAAACAGCGAAAAGAGATAGCCTAAGTGTTAGACCAAGAAATCTATGTATGCTATTGATTAAAGAAATGAATCCTACAATGTCTTTAATGGCTATAGGTGCTATTTTCAACAGAGGGCATGCTTCTGTTATACACGCTATAAATGTATGCAAAAACGACATGAAATACGGCTTTGATAAAAAGACAAAACAGGTTTATCTAAAAATAATAAGCCTTGATGAAGAATTTCATCCTACACCTAAATACTATAATAAAAATAACCTTAAAATATGTTTACCATGCGAATACTTATTACTACATTGTGCCTAATTGCATTACTAACATCATGCACAGACGACTGCGAGAAAGAAGCGCAGGAATTAAAAGACAATTACGAAAAAGCCCTACAGTATAGCAACGGTAACCCGGCATCGATACAAGAGCTTAAAAGACAGTATAACCAGGCGAAAGCTAATTTAGATTGTTAGAATTTACAACCCTTGTAAAAGAGGGTTTTTGTTTAACCTAAAACGTACATAAATGAACATTACACTAAAAGCAGAAACACTTATAAATAGCTACTCTAAAAAATGGCTATGTGAAAAATTAGGAGTAGCCAGGGTTACTCTTGATAAGCGACTTAAAAAAAACGACTGGAAGAAAACCGAAATACAAATGCTAATAACTTTATCGAAATGAAAATATATGTAACAAAACATTTCCTTGTTAAAGGCATTATTGAATATGATTATGCAGAAATATCGGAAAATGGAAAAGTAGCCTTTGTAGTCCTTCAATATGGAAAATGTCCTGCAAAGTTTTACAATAATGAATGGCATGTAACAAAGTACGAGGCTATAAAAAGAGCTAAAGAAATTAAGTCAAGTGCTATACGCTCATGTAAATTAAAACTTGAACGGCTAAACAAGATAAAAATATGAACCCTCAATACATTTACAAACATTGGAATATAAAGATAAATATACCTCCTGAATACATAGGATGCCATAAGCTTTGCGACCGGGTAAGTACAAGTATAGGTTTGCCATACCTAACTAAACATTTAAAAGGCACTAAACTGCTTACGGACATCCTTAACGATGCTATGACAAGTAAACAGCAATACCATGAGTACAAACTTAGAAATGGCGGTAAAATAAGATTATACGCAAAATAACGTGTAAGATAAAAATTGTAGGAATTATGAAAAGTATTATAAATAGATTCGCAAAGTGGTTGGATAAATTAACGTGTAAGCATCGTTATACTAAAAGGTATATTTACTGTGGTGGTTACGATGATTATATGTTAAGTAGCTGCAAAAAATGTAAACATAAATATACAACAAGGGTATGAGCAAAATAAAACCATACTACTATCAGGAAGATATGATAGTTTCAATATTTGAATCACTTTTGATTTATAACTCTGTTCTTTGTCAGTCAGCCACAGGAAGTGGTAAAACCGTTATAATGTCAGAGTTTATAAGAAGGTGGTTAGAAAAAAATGATGCACAAGTACTTATATCCGTGCACCGTGATGAACTCGTAGACCAAACGTCTGATACCCTTGCTGAACTTGGAATAATAAATGAAAAGATAACAGCAAAATCTAAAAACAATTTTAATAGCAGGGTATACGTAGGTATGACACAAACTATATGGAGCCGTAAAATAAAGCTAAATATAGGCTTACACGTAGTCGATGAGGCACATGAGCAAATTCACGTAAAAACATTTCAATTGTTTGATGGCGCTAAAAGGGTTGCATTTACCGCAACTCCTGTAATAAACAAGCGTAACACAATATACAAATGCGGTTATTGCGAAAAAAATTATGAATCGAGAGTAGAGTGCTGCTATAATGAAAAAGTAGAAAAGTGGTCAATCCCAGTTACAATGTCACAAACCTATGATTCATTTGTTAAGGGTGTACCTATTAAAACTCTTATCGATGAAGGACATTTAGTAGATGAAGTTATATTCTCTTATGATTATTACTCGGAATTGGAAGCAAAAGAAAATGACGATTATGATGAAAATGATATTGCCGAAGAAAGCGCAAAACATGACCTTGATGTTTTAGAAGAATATAAAGAAAAGGCATTGGGTAAAAAGACAATGATATTTACCGCGTCAACAAAGCAAAATTTATCACTGGTAGATGTTTTTTCGGCAGAAGGATTTAACATAAGATCTTATGATAGCGTAAACAATGACGTTAGTGATAGAAAAAAAATAACCTCCTGGTACAAAGAAAATCAAGACGGTATATTGGTAAGTACAGGTACTTTTACAACCGGATTCGATGATAAGGACGTTGAGGTCATAATAATAAACAGACCTACAAAATCATTATCACTTTGGCATCAGATTGTAGGCAGGGGCGGACGTGTATCAAAAAACATATATAAGCCATTTTTTACCGTTATAGATTTAGGTGGAAACGTTAAAAGGCTTGGTAAGTGGTCTGATAATGTGGATTGGGAAAATATATTCTACAATGGAGTTAATCCGGCTAAGAAAAAAAAAGAAATACTTATACAATGCGAAAAATGCGCTTACAACTGGATAGGTAATAATTCCGATGAATGCCCCGATTGTGGTTATAAAAATCAACCACAAGTGCGTATAATTTCTTCAAGGGTTAATGAAGAAGATCAAGAAAGATCGGATAAAAAAACAATGGCTATTTCTACAGTTCCAATACCTAATGGTAAAAAAATAGCCGAATTTGTAAAAAGGACTACAGATAGTAAAAACGATTACTTCCGAATAATAATAGACCGATACGTTGATTTGTGGAAGCTGAATGGAGTTACACGGGATATTTATTTAAAAAGGATTGAAACCGGTTATCTTGAAACACGCATAATGGAGTATTTACGTAAAAATTATGGCTATGTGAACCAATTATCTAATGGCGTGCCGAGAACTTACGATTACCTGCTTAACAAGATAAAAGATAAACTCGCTAACTGTTTTACTCAAAATATTGATTTTTAGTTAATTAACTATATGCGTGTCGTTGTGTCTTTTAATGCCGCTAAATTATTAAGGCGTGGTATTCGTTTTATATGAAAATATCATTTTTAAGGGCAACCCAAAAAAGTAAAAATATTAGTCACGTACGCATATCTGATAATCAATAAGTTAAGTTTTTAAGGTGTGATTTTGTGTTTTTATACGACACGATTAAAAATTCTTAAAATTATTTCATATATTTGCAAAAGAGATTGTCTACCTCTATCAAGATACTGGTTAACTTAACCAAAACAGCCCTTGAATGAAACGAGTAGACACGTGGATTTTAAGGGCTTTATTTTTATTATGGAATACATAAAAATTAACGATTATACCATACTCAAAGATGGAACGGTTTTAAATAAAAACCAAAAGTTACTCAAAGGGCACATAAGCAGTAAAGGTTATGTTATTTATAATCTTTCCGATGGATCCAAAAGACTTGAATATTTTATAGCCCCTGTTTTGTTTAATTTTGAACCATATTTAATTAATATTTTTAAAATATCACATTTAAATTTTATTAAAGAAGATAACTCCTTTGATAATTTATTGGTATACAATAAGAACAGGAAAAAGTATGTGGCTATGCATAATGGGATACCATTTGTTTTTATAAACGGATTTCCTGTTAAAGAATCTGTTAATGTAAGATTAGAATTATTATGAGTACAGTATCATTATTTAAATCGGTTAAGGATGCAAACAATCCTTTTAATAAGTCAATTTATTATGCTTTAGACCGAATAAAAGAAGGAAAATCAAAAGATCAAATTCATCAACTTAGGTTAATGAGTGATGATGATTATGCTAAAAATAAATCAATACTTCCAGGTATTTGCTTTAACGGTAAGTTTAGTAACAGGTCTGTAACTGGATTAATTGAACATTCAGGATTTATAATACTTGATATTGATAAACTTGAATCAATGGATGCTGCTATAATTTTAAGAGATAGCATATCATCTGACGAATTTGTTTTTGCTGCATGGATTTCTCCAAGCGGTAAAGGGTTAAAAGTCTTGGTTAAAGTTCCTGCAAAAGTAGAAAACCATAAAGGTTATTTCATTGCCCTTAAAAAGCATTTTAACCACCCTAATTGGGATGATAGCGGCAGTGATGTATCAAGATTTTGTTTTGAATCTTATGACCCTGATATTTACATTAATAAAGAAAGTTCTGTATGGATATATTTAGATGAGCCGGAACTTGAAGATATAGGGGTTTATGAACCCGTTGTTAGGCTTGTATCTGAAAATCAAATAATAGAGAACCTATTGACTTGGTGGCAGAAAAAATACGGTATGACAATAGGTAAAAAGAACACAAATCTTTATATTCTTGCAAGTGCGTTTTACGACTTTGGAATATCTAAAACAGATGCCGAACATGAGTGTTTGAAATTTGATCAAGGCGGTAAGCAAAAAGAAATACTTTCGATTGTAAAATCTTCTTATAAAAAAGCTTCTCCACCAGGCACTAAACATTTTGAGGATGTTATTACAAAAGAAAAGGTTGAAAAAATGGTTAGGACAGGAGCTACTAAAAAAGATATTGAAGCAGCTTTTAAAGGTGTGGATATTTCAAGAATTAAGCAAAACTTAGATATTGATGAATTTTGGTATTATAACGACAAAAACAAAATAATACTTTCTACCCATAAATTTAAATTTTGGTTAGAGCAGAATAATTTTTTTAAGTACTATCCATCTGAAACAAGCAGCACTTTTACATTTATTAAAAAGGAACAAAATCTTTTAGAAGAGACAAGCGATAAGAGGATAAAAGATTATGTTTTAAACAATATTTTAGAAAGAAATGATATTGGCTATGCACCCTACGATTTTATGGCCGGAAACACATCTTATTTTAAGTCAGACTTCTTGTCTATGCTGAACACAACAGATGTAAATATAAAAGAAGATACAAAAGAAATATGCTATTTATATTATAAAAATTGTGTAGTTGAGATTACTAAAAGTGGGTTAAATGAAATTGATTACATTGACATTGATGGTTACATTTGGAAGCGGCAAATTATAAATAGGGTTTTTAAAAAATCAGATCATCACTCATCAGTATTCAGGAAGTTCTTATGGCTAATATCCGGGCAGAATGTACAAAAATATAATAGCTTTAAATCTGTAATAGGTTATCTTCTGCACTCTTTTAAAACAAGCGCAAACAATAAGGCTATTATTTTTAATGATGAAACTATTTCTGAGAACCCTAACGGTGGCAGCGGAAAAGGTTTATTTTGGAATGCATTAAAAAACATGAAAAAAGTATCGTCTATAGATGGTAAAACTTTCGAGTTTACGAAGTCATTTCCTTACCAAACAGTATCTACCGATACTCAATTGTTAGTTTTTGATGATGTTAAAAAGAACTTCAACTTTGAAAGCCTTTTTAGCCTAATTACGGAGGGTATAACGCTTGAATATAAAGGACAGGACGCTATATCTATTCCTGTTGAAAAAAGCCCTAAAATACTTATTACGACAAACTACACGATAGGCGGCATAGGTGGGTCTTTTGAGCGTAGAAAATTTGAAGTAGAAATGTCTGCATATTTTAATTATAAGCACACACCATTAGACGAGTTTGGGCACATGCTTTTTTCTGATTGGGATAACGAAGAGTGGTTAAGGTTCGATAATTTTATGATTAATTGCTCACAATACTATTTGCAGAATGGACTTGTTAAGCATGATTTCAACAACCTTGAAGTGCGTAAATTTATTAAAGAAACTTCTTTTGAGTTTTACGAATGGGGTCAAGATGTTGAAAATATTCCCCTAAATATAAGAAATGATAAAAACGAAATTTATAATAAATTCCTTAACGACTACCAAGACTTTAAAAAATGGCTGTCTCAAAAAACATTTACTAAATGGTTAGAGAGGTTTGGAGAGTATTACGAATATGAAATAGAACAAGGACGTACACACACAATGAGATATATAGAATTTTCAACCAAAATAAAACCAGTAGAAGATGAAGACATACCCTTCTGAACATTATATTCAGACAGATTCAATTGCCCTGTTCCGTAATGAGTACGAACGTAAAGGGCTTGGCGTTATTATACCCGTTCCAAATGAGTTGGCAGCAAAAAGAAAAGACATTACAATAAAAGAAGGTTGTTCAGATACTATTGTTTTATTTAATGGATGTCATTTTGTCGAGTTCAAAACAGGATATAACAATCAGTCGCCCGGGCAGAAAATATTTCAATCACAAGTAGAATTGTTGGGATATTCGTATAACATTATTCGATCTGTTGTTGAATTTAAGGAATTAATGCTTACATTTGCAAAGTAGAGTCGTAGCTACAATAACAACATTTTACAATTCCCTTGTATGATACAGCCTACGACCTGTTGATTGCAGGGGTTTTTTATTTTATGAGCATAGAGATTACAAATGAGGATAATATGGTTCTTATGTCGAGATACCCTGATAACTATTTTGATTTGGCTATTGTAGACCCGCCTTATTTTGAAAACTACGCAAAGCAAAATTACACCGGTAACGATTATAGTACAACAGGAGTTAAAAGGCAGACAAAAAAAATAAACCATTGGGGAATTCCTGACGAAAAATATTTTAATGAATTGTTTAGGGTTAGTAAGAATCAAATTATTTGGGGTTGTAATTATTACGCGAAGCACATTCCTGATTTTGGTAGAATTGTATGGGACAAACAAAACGAAAGTAGTACTTTTTCAAAATGTGAGTTGGCAAGTCATTCATTTGGTGTTATTGTAGATAAGTTTACATTTATGTGGAATGGAATGCTACAGGGAAATATGAAAGAAAAAGAAATTAGAATCCATCCAACACAAAAACCGGTTAAGCTTTACGAATGGTTGTTAATGAGGTATGCGCAGCAAGGAAATAAAATACTTGATACCCATTTAGGAAGCGGCTCAATAGCTATAGCATGTCATAATTTAGGCTTTGACCTTACTGCATGTGAATTAGATAAAGATTACTACGAAGCTGCTTTAAACCGCCTTAAAAACCACCAAAACCAACAAACACTATGGTAACAGTAATATTAGAATCTCCATACGCGGGGGATGTAGAAAAAAACATAGAATATGCTAAGCTATGCATGAAAGACAGCCTAATGCGAAATGAGGCTCCGCTTTTGAGCCATTTGCTTTATACAATGGTATTGGACGACACTATAAAGGAAGAACGTGAGCTTGGTATTGAAGCCGGGCTAAGTTGGAGACATTCAGCAAATAAAACAGTTGTTTATACTGATTTAGGAATAAGCCCAGGCATGCAGCACGGCATTCAGGATGCTATAGACTGGGATAGAGAAATTGAGTATCGTGCGCTGTGGTAACCGTCTGTATAAAAGCTTTGAAATACCTTATAACGCTAAGGTGTATACTTCGCCACAGGGGTTAGAGTTCTATGTTGCAGGATTCGACACTACAGATTGTTGGATTCGATACATAGGCGGGGAGATTATTAAAATACCATTAAAACAAATGACTAAATATATATGACACATTCGCAACTATTCATATTAGAGCTAATTAAACAATCTGGTAAGACAGGTAGCGCATTAGCTAATACCGCAGGGATTACAAGGCAAAGGTTTCAGGAGTGGAAAAATGGTTCACACAAACCAAGCCTCGAAAACTGTATTTTACTTTGCCAAAAAAATAATTTAAAAATAAGTGATATTTTATTTGGTATGTAACTAAAAACCGTTACCTTTACATCATAATAATAAAGCAATAGAAATTATGGCAACTAAAACATGGGGCATTAACGATTTAGGTCAAACCTTAGTTGAAGGGGATAAAATTTTATGTGGTATAGGCGAAGACACTTGGTACACACACGTTCAATTTGATACAGAAAATAACTCTTGGCACAGGGAGTCAGATTACAGTACTTCTAAAAAAGTAGGTAACTATACTCCCGTTGTAGAAGATTGGGATTTAAGCCCTGAGGAATGGCAAGAGTATAACCAGGCTGTTAGCTGGCTTGTAAATAGTAAATATCGATAATAATTAACTAACCACGGGCGGTTAACCCCGCCCTTTAAAATAAATTATGTTATGGACGTAGCAGTATCATTAGCTTTAGATATTTACGATGCAAAAAAAGCTTTATACGAAGCAAGACAATACTTTTTGTCTTTAGATATAAATGCAGATAATTTTATGGATGCATTAGCAGTTTGCAAAAAGAGAGAAATTTATTTGAACTCATTAACAGGCGAAAGCCTTTAAATAAAGTAAGATGAAAACAACATGGTCAAGAGTACAAGACGAAACTCCAGAATATGGGTTAGAGGTTTTATGCTTTAATGAAAAATGGGTTGATGAAGATTTTAACCCCAATGGCACACGAGTAGGTTTTTTAAATGGCGATGATACTTGGATAACAGCTTTTTATTGGAGCTATCAAGATACATATATGACCGTATGTAAAACAGAGCAACATTTTGAAGATTGGGACGATGAATTAAAGGAAAGTACCGACCCTACACATTGGTTAAGCATTCCTGATTCTCCTAAGGTAATCATAACAGGCGAATGGCTTAAATAAAAACATTATGGCAAAAGTTAACAGGGTTAAATTAAAAAATCCAAATGAGATTGATTTTAATAAAAAAACAGGGCAATATCATTTTCAATATGAAAACTTGAAAGATAAGATAGGGTTAAAAAAAATATTTATAATCCATCAAGAATATAATTTTTATGGAGTTATGAAGTATCATTTAAAAGATTTAAAAGGAAACTTTGTTACGAGTTTCGGACAATTAGAAAGCTTAAGTGCATCAATGTTTAAATTAGTATAATAAATCAGGGGCGCGGCTGCATACGCGTAACCAATGCGCCTAATCACTTACTCAAAAGTAGAAAACATAAGAAGCGGCCAAATAGTAGAGTACACTTTCGGGCTGCAATTTTTCAAAATATCACTAAATTAAAGTAAGATGATAAAAATTGAATTTTGTGTAATTATAGCCCTTGTATGCTCAATGATAGCATTTTAAATAGGTAACTGTACCGGATATTCATCGGGGTTTAAAAATTGCGCTATAAAGTATTTTCAAAGAAGATACACTAAAAGGCAATGTGAAAGGCATTTAAATAAATTCGAGTAAAACTAAAACCAACATATTATGAAAAGACTTAAAAAAATACACGCTAAACGTAAAGCTAAATTTATGGCTTTTTGCAAGTATTCAGGTAGCTATTGTTTTAACCCATTTTGCGCCTTTGGGTGTATGAAGTAATGAACTACGACAACTACTTATTAAACCAGGCTTACGACCACGATAACGATTATGTCGACCAAGACGTTAAATACATCTACTGCGTGGTAGACCCGAGCAACAAGGAGTTATTATTTAGCTCTGATGATAAAAACGAAGCGTATCACAACAAAGACATTTACGACTTTGGAAGGATTGAAGAACAATATTTTTTTAATTACAAATACTTTGAGAAGTTATGAACGAAGAAGCAACACCTGCGGAGTTATTAAAGGAGTTTTTGAGAATTAAAAGACATGCCGAAGAATTGAAAGCAAAGTTAGTGCAAGATACTTGGGTGGAGCATTTATCCGAATCCGTAATAAAGCAATATACAGTTTACGAAAGCATGGCTAACACAGCGCAAAAACAAATCGAAAAAATAATAGACAAGTTATGAAAAAATACACAAATAAGATAGCTAAAAACAAAGCTAAAATAGAAGTTTTGCTGAATGAAAATGTTAAGCTAATGTATTTAAATAAAATTAGCCGGGCGAAAAGTTTTACCACCATAGAGGAAAATGTGGGTACAAAAAAAGAGCCTAAAATAGCAATATTTAAAATAATGCATTACCCTGAAAAATTTAAAGACGAAAGTACAGGTAAATTTATTACTGTAACCCGACATATGCGAATTGAAAGGGATGGTCAACCCTGTAATGAATGGGGAGAACTTTTACCAATATACGAACTTGAAACATATTAGTTATGAAAAAAGGACAATCCCCCGCTTTTACATCGGTAATAGGAACTAAATAAATAGGCATAACGGTACGCGATTACTTTGCAAGTGCAGCTATGCAAGCGATGTTAACCAACGAAAACACATCGTTATCGAAAGATACTGTAATTGTAGAACAAGCTTACTCAATAGCCGATTCAATGCTAAAACAACGTGAGTTATGATAAACACCGTAACAATACCAATAGCCGAGTATGATTTTCTTAGGAAGCAATCCGAAGAGGTATTAAGGCTAAAGGAAATAAAAGAGCCTCAAATAAATATTAATGTTGACCAAAGTTATTGTTATGAAGGACGTATAATAACTAACCAATTAAGATGCGATTCTAATATACTTCCCGAAAACCTTGAAAATATCCTTGACGAGATAGTTTTGCAATTAAAAGAAGAATTTGCAAATTATAACGAGCTGGAACAGCAAAAAGACGAAACAGAAGGTAAGCTACTAAAAAGGCTAAACTCTGAACAACAACGCTGCTTCGAACTAAACAGGAAACTTAACAAAATACCCAAATGGATAAGACGTATATTCGAATGAGCCGTACCAAACCCAATAACGTATATTGGGGCAATATAATACTAACAGCCGGGCTAACAATAGCTATGTGCGTAACGCTTTATTTAATGACATTATGCCAACAATAATAAACCCCCTTACGATAAAACGGATTCATAAACCAAACACACCTGCTGTTGTTGAGTTCTTGATTATGCCAACCGGTTACATTGAGTTATGGTGGTGTAGTGGAGGATTTATGATTTCAAGAGTAGGCAGTAATTTAGTATATCTAACATATTTAGTAAAACTTCCATTATGCTAACAGATAATAAATGCACCAACGATTTAGGCGGCTTAGGACAGATAAAAGGTATTTTTTATATACCAAGATTTAAAAATATCATGAGCGAAAAGATAAAAAGGCATTTGAAAATAAGAGCTTTGGAATCGCAAGGGTTCGCAAGGGAAAAAGCAGAAGAATTAATTGATAAAGTATATTATCCTGAATTGGAATAAAATAGATTCAGAGGTTGTTTTGTTTAATGAAGTTTAGTATATTTGTAATCACTAAAATTAAATATCGGTATTGTAATCCGTTAGGAGTAGCGAAAGCCCTGCTTAGTTTAAGACACAAAACTTAATTTTTAAGGCGTATAGGTCAAATGGTTAAGATGTCAGCTTGTCACGCTGTTCGGATTGGGTTCGAATCCCAAATATGCCGCTAAATATTTTCATTGACGTACTATAAGTTTTTTCAACACCCGGGTTCGACTCCCGGCAACTCCACAAATATTAATTGATTATAAGGCCGTAGTTATCCTTGCCGATTAATAAAAGGTTATAGTTCCTTAAAAACTAAATTGGGGTTGACTTGGTTTTGACTGAGACACACAAGTAGTAAAGAGAAAGTATTTAAATATAACCGACAACGTTATAAACCTTTTTGGTAACGAAGCTAAGATTGCTGCGTAACTAAACGAAAATTAAAGAGTGCGATAAACTCATTAAAAATTAAACCACTTGTACAACCGAGTGGTTTTTTATTTATATTTGTTTTATTATGGTAGAACTAACCCAAAAGCAAGAGAATTATTGCCAAGCCTATGTGGTTTGTGGCAATCAATCCGCCGCATACAGAATAGCTTTTGATGCAGAAGTAATGAATGTAAATGCTGTAGCTGTAGAAGCATGTAGGCTGCATTCAAACCCTAATATAGCCCTAAGAATAGCCGAAATACAAAAAGAAGCTTACGAAAGAAATAAAATAACCATTGACGAGTTAATACAATCGTTAGCAGGCATGGTTAGGTTCGATATAGCAGAGCTTTACGATGATGATGGTAAGCTGCTGCCGTTAAAGCAAATGCCATTAGCTGCAAGGCAAATGATTAATCAATTAGATACAGAAGAAACTTTTGATTATGTTGATGGGGCAAAAGTATTTTCAGGATATGCTAAGAAGATTAGAACCATAAATAAACTTGATGCTGTAGAGAAACTAATGAAACACTTAGGCGGCTATGAAAAAGATAATAGTCAAAAGCCTCAACCAATTACCATAATCCAATGGGGCGATAAAGAAATAGGTATATGATAAAAATTCACTATCTTTGCATAGCAGAGTAGTAGCTGTAAATAAAAACACATTTAAATTCCTACGCAGATAAAGCCTACTACCTTTTGAAGCGTAGGTTTTGTTTTATATGGAAGAATGGAAATATATAGAGGGCTATCCAAATTATCAGGTTAGCAATTTTGGTAGAGTTAAAAGCCTTAAATTTGGTAAAGAAAGAATATTAAAGCCTATGGTAAGATCCGGCTATCTTAGGGTGGAATTGGATTCTAACGCAAAGTCAATACATAGATTAGTTTGTGATTGCTTTCATGAAAAGGTAGAAGGTAAAGGTAAAGTTAACCATAAGGATGGTAATAAGAAAAATAATAACGTTGCAAATTTAGAGTGGTGTAATGATTCTGAAAATATAAGGCACGCTATATTAAACGGGCTTAAACCGAGCAGCAAAGGAGAGAATAATGGACAATCAAAACTAAAAGAATATCAAGTATTAGAAATAAGAAAATCGGATAAATCAAGTAGGGAATTAGGTAGAGTATATGGTGTAGATAAGAGCATCATATTGGATATTAAGAATAGACTAACTTGGAAACATATATAATATGAGACTAACAAAAAAACAAACAGAAGCAATGGTGGCACTGCAAAGCGAGAAGTACAACTTCATCCTTTACGGTGGCGCCATTCGATGAACGAGGAGGCAAGAGTTTCTTTGGTTTATCGGCATTACTTGTAATGTGCCAGGTATTCCCTAATTCAAGATGGGTAGTAATCCGTGAGAACATGGAAAAAATACGAACTACGACAATACCATCATTCTTGAAAATAAATCCCTCAGGTAAGCTTAAACAAAGCCCATACGAATACATACACCCAAACGGATCAGTAATATTGTTCAAGTCAGAGAATTATGCATCTGACAAGGAACTTGACTGGATGAAGGGATTAGAGTGTAATGGATTCCTGTTTGAAGAAATTAACGAGTGTCAGGAAAAGACTTTAAACAAAGCTTTTGAGCGTGCAGGTAGTTGGGTAATACCTAACGGCAAACATCAGCCTAAGCCAATTATATTAGCAACGTGCAACCCTACCTTTGGATGGGTAAAAGAGCGTGTTTACGATAAGTGGAAAACTGATACATTACAGGATAATTGGCTTTACATTCCATCTAAAATAACTGATAACGTTGATGAAAACGGAGTAAGCAACTTGCCACAAGCTTATTTAGACAGCTTACACAATATGCCTAAGTTTGAGTACCTTGTGTTTGTGGAGGGTAACTGGGATATACAGCTAAAAACAGGTGGAGAGTTCTATAAGCAATTCGAAATATCAAATAACGTTAAGCCTGTATCCTACGATCCATCACTCCCACTACACATTAGTTGGGATGATAACGTAAATCCATATCTGCCCTGCGGTATATTCCAAATATACGGTTTAGAGATAAGGATGATAGACGAGATAACAGGAGTAACCCCAAATAACACGGTTAAGGGCGTTTGTAACGAGATAAAACGTAAGTATGCAGGGCATAACTCCGGCATGTTTATTTATGGCGATGCAACGGCTAATAAACAAGATACCAAGATGGAGAAGGGGTATAATTTCTATACTCTGATAATGGAACATCTTAAAGAATATAAACCTGTAAACAGGGTTAGTAGGTCAAATCCTTCTGTTGTTATGCGTGGTAACTGGATAAATACTATATTTGAAACTAATTTAGGGGGTATAAACATAATAATCGGGGAGAACTGTAAAACAGCTATTAGCGACTTTGTAATGCTAAAAGAAGCGCCCGATGGCACTAAGTTTAAAGAAATGGCTACTGACACTAAAACAGGCGGCAGATACCAAAAAGTAGGGCATTTTAGTGACTTGTTTGACTACATAATGGTTAACGCATTCCCTAAACATTACGAGGCATATATTAAAAAGCCTGTTTCAAATATGTATTGGGCAGGTGGATTTCAATAAATTTACATATATTTGCATCAACACATGAAACTATGCAGTTAGAATTTCTTACGCAAAATATAAATAATGCAGCAATTTTAATACCTGCTATTCTTAAAGAATGGAATACTTACTATGAGGAAAAAGCCTTTAAAGAGTATTACCCACAGTTTCATAAAGTAAACAGCCTTATACACAGGCCAAAGAAAGTAATAGTAAAGCCGGATCCCTTTGCAGCGCTTGACGAGCTTGGGAACAGACCAAATAAAACTACCTTTCAAGACCTTAACCGAATATCAGTAGCATTACAAAAACTTATAGTTACCCGTAAAACAGCTTTTGTAACAGGTGGAACTGTAAATATAAAAGCTAAGCCTATAACAACACAAGACGAGGAAATGTATAATAACATTTTAGCTACGTGGAGGCAAAACAAACTACAATTTAAAAACTCTGAACTATTTAAACGCCTTGCTTCTGAAACAGAAGTTGCAGAGATATGGTACAGCCAGGTAAATGACGGGGTTATAAAGATGCGGGTTAACCTATTTAGTCCTAACATGGGTTACGACCTTATTCCTATATACGATGAACTTAACGACCTTATTGCATTCGGGCTTCAATACCAAAAGAAAGAAGGATTAGAAACAACTAATAAGTTAGACCTTTACGATAGCGAAAAAATAACTAAGTATACACAAAAGCCGGGTAATAGTTGGACTGTTGAAAATGTAATAAAACACAATTACGGTAAGATACCTGTAATTTACTATAACATCGGTCAGTCGGTTTGGCAAGACGTTCAAACAATGATTGAGAGGTTAGAAACTCTGATGTCTAACTTTGCCGATACAAATGACTACAACGGATCGCCTATATTGTTTGCGGAAGGAGAGATAGATGGATGGGCAGATAAAGGCGAAAGCGGTAAAGTAATACAAGGGCATGGAGGTGCTAAGCTATCTTACATAAGTTGGGATCATGCACCTGAATCTTTTAAGTTAGAGATCGAAAAACTATTAGATTTTATATTTACAATTACGCAAACCCCTAACATATCTTTTAGTGAAATGAAAGGCTTTGGAGGCGATATATCCGGGGCGGCATGGGATAGGATAATGATAGATGCACACCTAAACGCTATGAGCTTTCATAATGGCGTTTATGGCGAAGGAATACAAAGGCGTATAAACTTTTTAAAGAACGCATTGGCAGCTATAGACAGCAACCTTACAAAATCAATTGAGTTAGATATTACACCTGTGTTTAGCCTGTTTAGTATTGATGATAAAGAATCACGTATAGCTACAGCACAGAAAGCGAATGGGGGATTGCCTGTAATGAGCCAAAAAGAAAGTATAGAATATAGTGGTGTTAGTGATGATGCAGAAAAAACATTATCTGAAATAAATACCCAACCTAAAGTAATTTAACTATATTTGTAAAAAATATTAAATCTGTGAAGATACAGGTTACCCATAATAATTACGTTTTAAGCCCTTACTATTAATTTAGTACAGGGCTTTTTTACTTTGTAAACAACTTAAAAATAAATATTATGCCAGTAGAAAAGGATAAGGTATTAGCTGCAATTGAATCAAAATTTAAGGGCAAATCTATTACAAAGACTTTCAAAGAAAACATTGCGGCTAAATGGGCGGCTAAGATTGACAACGATACTGAAATTGATGCATACATCGAAGACAGGGAAGAAGTAGTTTTAGAAGCGGTTTCAGAAGCAGACAGGCGAGCTACAGCAGCGGTTGAGAAAGTTAAAAAAGAAACACAACCGGAAAAGAAAGAAGAAGTAGAATCTAAAGAAGTTGAGTTACCTGCAGATACCCCTGAATGGGCTAAAGCTTTAATAACTCAAAACAAAACATTAGAGGCTAAGATAAACGGCTTTGAATCTGCGCAGCAAGCCAAAACAATTGAGCAGCGTTTTAAATCAGACGAACGTTTAAAAGGAATACCCGAAATGTTACTAAAGAGGGCGATACCTAAAACAGAGGATGAATACGAGGCTACAGTTACAGAACTGGCAAATGAATACTCTACTTTCGCTACAGAGCAGAAAATTACCTCATTCGGAAACGATAAACCGGGGGGCGCAAGTGGTCAACCAAGCGGAGGTAAAAAAGAAGCTTCTAAAGAGGAATTAGATGCTGTAATGGCAAACGTGAAAATTTAACAAACATCTTTAAAAGAAATGGCAACAGCTAATTTAAACAATGCGCCAACTACCTTTGATGATGGAAACGACTCTATTGTAATAGTAGATAATTTCCAGTCTATAAGAGGTGGTAGGACATTAGATGTTACAGGGTTTGCTCCTGATATGATTAGGGCAGGTCACGTGATAATCTATCAAACAGCTACCAACCAATACAAACCAATGCCAGTAACGGGTGCTAACTCAATTGGTAACTTTGGTGTTATTCAAGGTGGTCAGAACTACACAAACGGAACTTTTGCCGCACAAGCCCTAACAGGCGGCACAGGCACAGGTGCTACAGCTAACATTACCGTTACAGATGGTAGAGTTGTCGCAGTAGCTTTAGTAAACAAAGGAACTGGTTACGCTAATGGCGATGTCCTGTCTGCTGCTTTAGCAGGCGGCACAGGTTTGCTTATTCCTGTAAATTCAGTTGCTCCGGCAGGTGCTTATGCAGCATTACCTGCGGGTCATGTTTACTCAGGTATACTGATTGCAACAATATCAAAACTACGCCCATTTGCGGGTATCATGGTAAGAGGAACTATTAACCCGGTCGCAGCACCTTATGATTTTGCTACAATAGCAGGAGCATTTAAAACCGCTGTTGGACTAATTGATCAAAGAGCAGACTAATGGAAGAATCACAATTTGCCGAATGGCTCGCATTGTATTTCCCTGGCATAACGCTTAGGGTTACAGAAACATATAACGACGAAAAACGTCTGCCGTCTTACCTATTTAGGAGATTCCTAAGAAAAGACTTTAGCGTTGATGGTAAATGGGAAACACTAAGCATAAACAACAGCCTTGTTGCTGCTGACATTATCGCTATGGATTCTTCTATACCTCTTAAAAAACGCCCTGCATTAGGTCGTGCAACAGGGGATATACCTAAAATGGGTCTTGAACTTGCTATCCGTGAGAAACAACTAACAGAGCTTAATACTCTAATTGCTTTAGGCAGAAATACACAAGCAATAGCTAAACTATTCGCTGACGTACCTTTAGTTATTGGTGGTCAATATGAGCGTTTAGAAGCGATGTTCCTTGAAGGACTTTCTACAGGTTTAGTTGTAGTTGAAGATATTGAAACTGTTGGTACAGGCGTTAGACTTGATTACGGATTTTTAGCAGCTAATAAATTTGAGTCAACAACAGTATGGACAAACCCGGCATCTACACCTATAACCGATATGACACCGTTGCTTGAAAAAGCAGAGTTAGACGGAAACGTTATAACTACGGTTCTTATGGACTTGACTACTTTTAACAACTTCTCTAAAACGACAGAGGTAAAAGGTATATACGCTGCTGCTTTTGGTATATTCGGAGCTACAGTTCCAACACCAACATTACAGCAGGTTAACACAGCTATGACAGCCCGTTACGGCTTCGTTATAGAAATTGTTAACCGTAGTGTTAGGGTGCAAAGAAATGGTATTAACACAGCTTACAAGCCGTGGAAAGCCGGATCTGTTGTTTTCCTTACAACTGAGGATGTAGGTAGCTATGTTTACGCTCGACTTGCTGAGCAGGATAGCCCTGTTGCAGGTGTTGCTTATCAAACTGTAGAGGATTTTATCTTAGTATCTAAATTCCGCTTAAACAGGCCGTCACTTGCTGAGATTACAAACTCACAGTCTCGTGTAGTTCCCGTAATTGATGGTGTAGATAGCATTTACTTACTTGATTCTACACAAACAAATGGCTAAGAAAAGAGAAACTACAGGATATATTGTATTAGTGCCTTTTAAGGATGCTAAGGAGTATGGCACAGAAAGCTATGAGCCAGGCGTTGACGTTAGTCATTTCGATGCCGATAGATTAGCCAACTTAGTTAACCGTAAAATTGTTTCTGCCCCGGTAGAGACTAAAACAGAAGAGTAATTTTGTATAACACACAATCCATAGAAGCCCTTATAGGTAGAATAGGATGGTATGAGCCAATACCGCCAACTTCGATTTCGCTTACTCATGAGAATGGTTTAAGCGAATCGGGTAGGTATTTTAGCTTCTTTAATCCGCTTGTGACCGTTGAGAATGTATTTGATTCAATACCTAACAAGGATGTTGACAATACTACGCTTAATGCAATATTGGCAAGGTTAAAAGCCGAGGGCGTTATGGACGTGTTAAGCAAAGTTTACAACCTAAACACAAGGGCAACAGCAGCCGTTACCAATGATATTATAAGCATAAATTACGCCTTAGATTATTCAGATGTTATTATCCTAAGGAAAGCGTCTTTCGATGAAGCAATAGGGTATTCTGTGGCTATTAAAACTCTTGAACTACTTCTTACAACACAAAGAAGCAACAGGAACACAGTAGCTAATAAGGCGCAATATGATGCTATACCGCAATATTTGAAAGGATGGTTTAATCCCGATGGCACTATAGTATCAAAGGGTCTTGACGCTGTTTACGCTGAAACTATAGAAAAACTAATTAACGTTTTGTTCCCTACACGCATACCTGATGGTTCTATATTAGACCCTGATGGAACGGTAAGGCGACCAAGACTAAACGGCACAAGGTTGTGGTAATTGAAAAAACAAACCCAATAGGGATAGATGCAGTAGTTTTTTGCGTTCAAAAGGCTTTACAAAAGCTTAAGTGGGCAGATAAACTAAACATTTACCCGAGGTGTTACCCAGTAATAAGGGATCAACTAAGCACCATTGAGTATTATACTGAACGAATAGACTATCAAAACTTAGTGTTTGCAGAAGAAAATAAATGTTTCTTTTTGCTTACTGGAGATATTGAGAAGATAAATAACCTAAAGTATAGTACTGAATTGGAATTGTTTTTCACTCTGAACTTGCCAGAGATAACAGGATTACCCGATAGGCGCGATGCAGAGGTTCACAACGATGTTTTAGCCGCTTTAAGGAGTTCGTCTATGATTAGTATAAATAGATTGGTTACAGACATTGCCGATGTGTTTAATGGTTACTCATACAGGATTGAAGATGATATGCAGCCTTACCATTGTTTTAAGGTGCTATTAAACGTATCAAGCTTTGACCCTAACAATAAATGTTCTTGCTAATAATTATTAAAAAATATAACAAATGCCTACACAAATAGACGCATTAAATTGCAACAAACAGTTTTTGGGAACAGGGTTAGTTGATTGCCTTTTAAGAAAAGGTAAGATAACGTCTGTAATTAAAGTTAAGCCAGGATGGAGCTTTGACCCGGCTACAGAAACTTTTGACTTAGCCTATGTAGTAAGTAAAGTTCAGGATGGTACTTTTGCACCGTTTCTTAATACGCTTGACTTTCTAAATAATACCCCTGAGTCAATAACAAAAGAGTATGCCGACCACAGCATTGCTGTAGTTAGTAATGGAAAACCGCAAAGGTCTTTAGAATTTGACAATGGCATCTACTGGCATAAAGCCGCAGCAAGCTATTCTGGATTCAGGAACGGTGGAGTTATTGAGATTGACAATAACGGTACTGTTTGGCTACAAAGAAATGTTGCCGGTACTAAGCTAACAGCTTATGATACTAATATGTTTAACGTGCCAACGTATACTGACGCGTTTAACGATGAAACTGCAAAAACATTTATTATGTACCAAGTACGTAATGAGGTTGCGTGGACTAACCAAATGACAGCTATTACACAAGAGCAAATAGGTGCAGACCTAAATGACGAGCTAAAAGGCTTCAATAACACCATAGTTACAGGAACTGCAACACCTGCATTAATCACTGTTAATGTTACGGCTATGGGCAATACAAGCTATGGCATAGAAGCACTAACAGAAGAAAGCTTTAGGGTTAGAAACATTACTACAGGACTAATAGTGCCTATTGATACTGTTACTGCTGTTCCGGGAAATCCAGGTAAATACACCATCGATCCAACTACAAATATTACCGCTACCAATATAATAGTTGTAGAGCTTTACGATGCAATTGCTGAGCAACCTATGGCTTTGCTTGGCGATAATCTATTATACTACGGTCAAAGCGCAAACATAACTGTAACAGCTTAATTTATGGCAAAGTCAACAAACATACTTCACTTGTCATTTAGCGCAAGTGGTTACGAAAAATTTGTATCTTTAACAAAAGATAAGCAGATTGAAAAGCTACAACAAAATGGCTCTTTCGTTAGCGATAAACAAGCCGAAAAGGCTTTAAAAGGAGTGCCAAATGGGGATATCAGCAGCAGAGTGGATAAGGAGAGCGAAGGCAATAAGCCAACAGGATCTGCATCAACAGGTAGTGATATTAGTGGAAAGGGATCAAAATCAAGTGCTGAAAAAGGCAAAGATTAACGAACTTGAATTTGGTTACAGACCCTCATTTAAAAAAATAGGCACATACGCTAACCCTGAGTATGCTGCCGCTAAGCATGCACAAAATGCCCTCGCTGGATATGGTTATGTTGACCTAATCAAGACGGGGGCTTTTGCTAATAGCCTTTTTCCTGTTCAGTCAGGAAGGGGCTTTATATTCGATTCAGGGAACAGTAAAGCCCCTAAACTAATAGAAGCATACGGACGAGATATAATGGGTTTAAATCAGCGTACTTTCGCTAAGGTTGAGGCTTTATATTACGTTACACCAATTGCTAAATACATAAAACAACGATTAGGACAATGATATACTACACTAACTGCGAGATACCTGCTAAGCTATTCTTTGATATAATGCATACCGAGGACTACCAAAAAATGGGTACGGTAAGCATTGAGGAATGTGAGAAAGCCTACGACGTTATTAGTGACGAGTATTTTACTATTTTGCCTAACATAAAACTTAAAACGTACCTTTTAAAGAAGGCTAAAATATATCACTTAGAAGCAAAGATTACATATATAAATTCAGTACTTGGGTTGATATCATTTACACCGCTTACTATACATGAGCGTAACAAGATTATAGATGAACTAAACTCTATTGATGGGGTTAAAGTAAATTTTAAAAAAGACCTTAATTTATTAAAATCAGAGATTCAAAGGGTTCAAAGCAGTGTTTTGGGCATATTAAAAAATCAGATAAACTCTATTAAGGATGATAAGGAAAAGAAAGAAGAAAAATCAAAATATGTATTTCAGGGCGATATAGTTAGATTACGCCAAGCATTAGATGGAATGCATATTGACGAAAACATTAGCTTATACATGTATGCGGAACTAACTAAGGCAGCAATAGATGTAAGTAACCAACGTAAAGCACAACAAAATGGCAGGAAATAGCGGAGAATTTGTATCGGTTGTTGAGAAAAACGCCCGTAAAGAAGTTCAGGACTTAATTAAGACAGTTGAGGAACTTAAGAAAGGCATAAACAAGGCGGGGGAATCTTTTAAAAATATAAAAGTACCTTCGCAGGCTAAGTCCTTTGTAAATGAGCTTAACGGACTTCTTAAACAGAATAACATACTTTTAGAACAACAGTTAAGGCTTAATAATACTCTTGCGCAGTCTACTGAACGCGTTGCCAATGCCAGAGCTAACAACAACCAACGTACGCAACAAGAAATAACCAACAATAGGTTACTTGCTGCCAATGCCGCTCGTGCCGCTCAGGCTAACTCTACTTTTGCCAACTCTTACGAAAGGCTAAGCGCACAACAAAATATTGCTGCCAGAAGAGTGCAAGACTTAATAGCCCGAGGCAGAACAGCAGAGCAAAGCCAAAAACAATACAATAGAGAGCTAAGAACAGCGCAAGCAGATTTTGACAGACTTAACGCCAGGGTGCTTGCAGCCGATAGGGCTGTTGGGCGGTTTAATCGTAATGTAGGTAATTACCCGAGACAGGCCGCACAAGGCATAAGAGATTTTTTAGGGGCTTTTGGTTTAGTTACAGGTGTAGCTTTATTGGCTACTATGCTTAGAGACGTATTTAACGAAATTAAAAGCTTTGACAGGCAATTAATAGCCGTAGGTAAAACAACAAACATAACAGGCGACCAATTAAAGCAATTAGGACAGGATGTTATAGACTTAGGTGTAGCTACAGAAGGTGTTAATATTAACGGGTTATTGAAGTCAGCAGAAATAGCCGGGCAGCTTGGTGTAAAAGGAACTGAAAACATACTTAAGTTTTCACTTGCCATTGAAAAGCTAAAGTTAACATCAAATATAATATCTGACGAACAGGTTCAAAACTTTGCTAAATTTATAGAGGTATCGGCTGACAGTTTTGAAAACGCTGACAGACTTGCGTCTGTTATAACCCAATTAGGTAACAACTTTGCCACCACCGAAGCAGAGATATTAGCGAATGCCACAGAAATAGCAAAAGGTACTGCTGTATATAATTCATCTGCCGATAGCATACTTGGAGTTGCAGCAGCTACATCGTCTTTAGGGTCAGAAGCCGAAGCATCAAGGAGCGCAATACAGTCAACATTTAATGTAATAAACAGGGCTATATCTTTAGGGGAAAACCTAAGCGATGTTTTGCAATTAACAGGTTTAAGTGAAAAAGAATTAGCCGATCAATTCAATACTGATGCAGCTGGAGTGTTCCTTAAATTGGTTGCAGGCCTTTCAAAAGCAAAAAAAGAGGGACAGAACTTAGGGCTTGTTTTAGATAAATTAGGGCTTAGCGAAAAGCGTACATTTACTGTCGTAGGGGCATTAGCCGCTAACTATAACTTGTTAGAAAAATCTGTTAATACCGCTAACAAAGAGTATAAAGATAATGTGGCTTTAAATACAGAAGTTGAAGCAGCAAGCAAGAGTATATCATCTATACTATCAGATATTAATGATGAATGGGACGCATATATTTTAAACACTAATGAAGCAAATTCAGGAACAAGCACAATTACCGATGCGCTTATTTATCTTAGAGACAATTTAACTCAGATAATAGGGTGGATTTTAAAGGGTGCGGGCGCATGGGCTACATATAAATTATTTGCCGCAGCAGCACAATTACAAGCATGGCTAATGACTCAGTCATTGTCTATACAAACGGCAGCACAAGCGACAAATACAACAGCCACAGCAGCCAACACGGTCGCGGTAGCAGCAAATGTCGTGGCGGTAGAGGCTGATACGGTAGCAGAAGCTGTAAATACGGTTGCATCAGAAGCCAACACTATAGCCGAGGCAGAAAATACAGTAGGTGTTGCCGCTAATACGGTTGCTCAGGTTGCCAACACAACGGCAACTAATATAGCTTCTGCAGCATGGGGAAGATTTTCGGCTATATTAAAAGCTAACGCACTTGGTCTTGCTATAGCGGCAGTAGCGGGGTTAATATACTGGATTAGCAAAATGAATGTGAGTGTAGAAGAGCAGGAAGCTAAATTAAAACAAAACCAAGAGGGTGTTAAAAAAAATACCGCTGAATTTATTAAAAACAGGGACGTAAACCAACAGAATGCAGAGTATATAAAAAGGCTGTCTGATAGGTATGATGATTTGACAGGCAAGACAAAATTAAACTCAAAAGAGCAAGTAGAGCTGAATAATATATTGGCTGCTTTAGGAAAAACTGTGCCTGCCGCCATATCTAAAATGGATAAATACGGCAACGCCTTAGCTATTAACACAGCAAAAACTAAGGAATATATAGCCGCTAAAAGAGAACTATACGAAAGGCAAACTAATAAGGAGCTAAAGAAAAATCAAGAACTACTTAATCAATACCAAAAAGAAGCACAGGTTTTAAATGTTACCGAGAAAGAGGTTAACGGATTAAGGCTTCAAGGTGTTGGATTTATTAAGAGAAGAAATGACGTTTTAGTTGTTCAAAATACAGTAACACGTAATTGGAGGACTTTAACCGATGAAGAAAGAACTGTATACCTAAAAGCACGTTTGGCGAATGAAGATAATATAGCTAAAACAAAACAGGCTATTGAGGTGTTAAAAAACAGGCTTGGTATTCAGACAGAGCTAAACAAAGCTACAGGCAACACCTCGCCTAATGCTGCCCCTGAAGCCCCTAAGGCTGACCCAAGAGACGTAACATTCATAGAAAAACTAATAAAAGAACAAAAAGACCTTTTAGATAAATCTACAACACGAGACGAGGCTAAGCCAATACAGGCAAAAATAAAAGCCTTAGAGGCTGAAAAAGTAGCTATACTTGGGGTTACCGAAACCACCAAAAAGCGTCAGAAAATAGAGGTTGACTATTTAGCTGATGTTTTCAATTTACGTAAGCAAAACATCGAATACTGGATAGAGTCAGAAGATCGTATTATGAATGACGAAGAGGTAAATTATCAAAAGCGTATCGCTGCTGCTAATAATTACTTTTTCAAGAGAAACACACTTAACCAACAAGAGTATTCGGAAGCAAAAAGGCTTGAAGATTTAGACTACGCTAATCAGGTAAAAGCGTATAAAGAGAATATAAAAGAAGGTAGTTTAGCGGCAAGCTCGTTAACGTCACTTCACTATTCGCATATCCTAAAAAAAGAACTAATAGACGAGGAATATTTATCTAAGAAAACAAATATAGAAATAGAATCTGCCAAAAAACTACAGGGTGTTTTAGAATCTATTCAAGACCAAGCATCTGTTAACACAATAGAAGAAAGACAACTTGCGGGACTTGTGTCGGCAAACAAACTACTATATTCAATACGTGAGAATGGAGATTTTACAGCGTTAGAAAATAGTTTAATGCGCATTAATGAGGATCAAGAGGATGCGGAGCAAAAAATATTAGGTATTGAACTTAAAAGGGTACAAGCAGAGAAGGAACGAATAATTGCAAGGAATCAGCAGTTAGGGCAAAACGAATCTATTGTAGCTTTAGAAAATAAAGAACTTCAACTTAAAAAAGATATACTTAAAACAGATAATGACAGGTTAAAAGCAATTGCCGATGTAAGAAGCGAAACCCAAAGATACCTTAATGAATTATCGCAATCACGTGTATCAGGTTTCTTTGATGAAATGGGCTTTAGTGGGCTATCAACATTATTCGATAAGGTAGAGTATGAAATAATAGATTCCGCAGGCAACATAGAAAAAAGGGTAGGTAGCACGTTCCAAAAGATACAAGACCAGGCACACACAGCAGCGGCAAATATACGCATGGCAGCAAAAGCAGCTTTAGATTCAGGGGCTATAAACGTTGAGCAGTATAAGTCCCAAATGAAGCAAGCCAATAAAGTTGAGTTTGAGGGTTTTAAAGCATCGTTTAATTTGGTTACTGACCTGACTAAAGACCTTTACGGATTCATAAACCAAAACAGGCAGGCTAATACTGATGCCGAACTTGCGGAGCTTGACAGAAATTATAGTATTAGGATGAAATTCGCTAACGGCAATGCAGAAGCAGAACAAGAGCTTGCAAGGCAATTAGAAGAACAAAAGCGAGAGATAAGAATTAGAGAAGCTAAGGCAGATAAAGAAGCAGCATTGTTTAACGCTATTATAAGTACAGCGAGCGCGGTTGTATCGGCATTACCTAACGTAGTTCTTGCGGCATTAGTTGGTGCGTTAGGAGCAGCGCAAATAGCCATGATAGCATCAAGACCGATACCTGCTTATGCAGAAGGTACGGATAACCACATAGGAGGTAAGGCAATAGTGGGCGATGGTGGTAGACATGAGGTTATACAAACTCCTGATGGTAAGCTTAGCATTACGCCTAATAAATCTACATTGGTAGACTTACCTAAAGGTACTAAGGTATATCCTGATATTGCAAGCAGCGGATTGTTAAGTAACGGACTGCCGAACGTGGTAATGAATAACATTGCAGGGTTAACGGAGTCCGATATGCAGAGGGTAATGGATAGAACCTTAGCTAAGATGCCTGTAAACGTAATGACAGCCGATAAGAGGGGCTTAAATTACTTCGCGGCTACAGCGGCAGGTAAACGACATGATGCTAATAACAGGGCACAGTTTAAAGGCAAAAGGATTGGATAAAAAAAGCCGCTGTGTAAATACAGCGGCTAAACCAACCAAACTAAAAAACAATTAACGTTTATGTATTGTTACTTTTAATACCTGTTTTTTCTGGCCAATAAAGTAGTCGGCATCATGTAACGTGTCAAATTTAACATAATTTATTGTTTCATTAAGTATACTCCACCGTTTAAATATCTTTTTCTGTGGGGTAAACTTATTACCTTCCTGTTTTATCTGCCATTCGTGCCTTATTTCGCTGTTTAGTATTTGAAATATTATATACATACCAAACATTATTAATGAACAAATTAAGCAATAAAAGTTGACTACATCGGGTGTTAAGTTATTCATTATTTCAATATTATAGGTTCTCCTGTGTATGGTATGAAGCTTTCTTTATTCCACGATCTGTAATCTCCAAATATTACTGAATTGTATTTATCATCTATACTTACTATGGCGCCATTAAAATATTCAGAAACTAAACTATTATTACGCCCTGTTATAACTAAAAATGGGCTATCAAGATACTGCACCAACTGCCCCGGCTTACTCCATTCAAATTCAGCAGGTACTATTTCTGCCCACTTGCCTTTTTGGAATATGCATCCTTCTTTATATGAAACAAATCCTCCGTCGTAATCATAATATTTATAGTCTCCTGTGGCTTCGAAAAGTTCATTAGATGCTGCTGATTTAAACTTTACCCCATCTACAAACCCACGTTTCTTTGCTTCGGCTATAAGGGCGGTTGATATTTCTTCGGTAGTAGCAAGACGTGTCTTTTTTTTGTAATCTAAAGGCCATCCCCAGTAAGAATCTTTTTCGATAAAATTACCCTCACGAAAACCGTAAACCCTTGCTGAATCTAAATCCAAATAGCAAAATAAAGACACGCCATCTTCTGTTATATACCATGTGTGTAACTTAACAGGCTCAGTACTTTCCATTTTGGAAACATCTTCTTTCAGCACCCATTTTTTAAACTGCTCAAAGGTTATTTCGGTGTAGCCTGTTTTTATAAATGCACTCCAACATAAATTGCAAGACCCTGTTTTGTATAAAGGAAAATGTAAATAACCTAATCCATCTAAAACTCCATTTGATAAATTAGGATAAAATTGCAAAGCATATCTATAGGTTTCTTCGATTGGCTTAACACACCACTTCTCAGGCAGCGTTGAAAGTTCCTGTTGCGCGTCCTTAACCTCGATGTTGTCTACATTCGCTATATAAGCTGCATTTCCTTCATATTTAAGATGATACAATTTACCGTTTATATTAGCGGTTTTAAGTTCTATGTTAGACATTGCTTTAGTGTCAATATCCTTATCCATCATTTCAGCAATCTGTGTTTCCACAATAGTAAGGCGTTTGCTAAGTTTTGCAAGCTTAGATTTCTTTGGCAGAAAGTCGGAGGCTTTGTGTATTGTGTAGCCGTTTTTTATTGAATTATTATAATCACAATAATAAACCCTTTTTAAATTTTCGCCAACCTTAATAGGACTCAAACATGTATTTTGTCCATAATATTTAACAAACGCTTCCATAACCACTTCTTCGTATCCCGGAAACAACTTTGCAATGCCTTTAGCCTGCTTTTTTGTTTTGATGTGAATAACATTGTTACTCCCTGTTAATTCTGATATTTTTTTCATTTTAAATTTATTTAAGTTTAACCCATCCGTAATTTACTAAATCCTCAACCGATAATCCCATCCAAGGCAACGCGTAAGATTTGCTGCGTAGGTAGTCTGTAACATGCATAATTTGCCATTTTCTGTTACTATTTGTGGTTTCAAAGTGCCCATCGAAATAGTCAATAATTACCTCTTTGTACCTATCATTCCTTACGGTTTCATTGAGTATCTTAGCCACCTCAATAGCATCTTCATCTGTAATCGCAGATAGCGGGGTTAGTTCTAAGAATATATAATCATCTACACTACCATCTACGTAATAGCATTCACCCATTACGTATTGATTTTCGTCGTTAAAGCATAAAACTCTCTGCATCCAATAATTTGCCATAAAGCGGCTCTTGTTCTCTAATGTGTTTTCTAACATGGTTAAATCTGTTTTAAAAATATTCGTGATTCAAAGTGATTTATAACATCGTGCTGTGATTTTCCAGGAAGTCCCCAGCCTGCGCTAACCATTACATCATCAACGCGTTCTCCGTTATCGTTATAAAGTGTAGCGCGAACGATAGTGCTGTCATTGTTATCTGTCCTGTATTTAAAATAATACCCTTCGGTTGAAAGGTAGTGTTTTTCGTATCTGTCGTATTTCATGATTAATGTATTATTTTTCCGTTAACCCTAAAACAACCGCCTCCCTTTTTTCGGTATTCTTCGTAACTTTTAATAGCCTCAACACTCATGTTGTTATAATCATCTACACTACATTCATCACATAGCATTACTTCTCTACTTTCAGTTTCTTGCCACTTACTATACCCTGATGAAACGCTATCTATTTTAGGCGCATTAACTACAGTTCCTAATTTAAAAAAATTGTTTGTTTTAATTTCTTTAGAACAGCAATGGCAACGAGGTTTACAACCCGAAGCCTTAAAAGCTTTATAAAAAGTATCTGTCATTGCCGTTAACTCGTCTGATGGTATTTGTTCTATTGTCATTTTGATTTAAGTTCAATTAGTTTTATGTATCCTTTAATACCTTCTATAGTATTTTTATTTCGAGGGTAATCATATCTATTCATGTAACTGTCGAGTTGATGATTATAACACTCACGTATTGCCCAACGGTACGCCAATAGCAAAGATGAAGTAAGCTGCTCTCGATTTTCTTTTACTTTATCAGCTTTTTCTAAAGCTACAATGATATACCAATCCCAATATTCAACTTGAAAATCTTTAGGCTCGTATATAAATTGGATAGTGGATTTATTATCTCCAATCAATTCCCATGTATGAATATAGAAATCACGTATTTTTTTATGTCCTGCCATAGCTTAAAAATATAAAATAAGAAACCCGTATAATCCACAGCTTCTCACGTCTGCTTCATATACGGGTTCGTATAATGTTTTTTGGTTGCGATAATGTGAGAAGGCAACGGAGCAAACTTACAACATATTTATTATATTTGCACTATGCCTATAAAACATTTTTTCACATTCGTAACATCGGGGTTTGGTAAAAAAGAAGCTGACGAGCCTACAGGGTGGGATTCAGTGGGTTTTACCATATCGCGCCCAGATGGTAGAAAAGGAGTAGATACATTCTATTCAGGTAACGGAGAAGCAAGCTATACGCTACAACGCTTCCCTAAACACCACTTAGATATATGGATCCACGAGTTTAAAGTTTACGGGCATCAGGCAGAGATATACTACAATATAGACTTAGGCAACGGCAGCGAAATAGTGCTGCGTGCCGATATGGAACGTTTTAGCCATAACTACGAAAGTGCCGAGGTTGTTTTTGTACAGGTAAACAGCGAATTTAAAGAGAATTACGAGGTTACTACAAATTTGTTTAACGATACAGATACTAAGGGCAATCCTATAAACAGGGTGCAAACCGATACGATACTATTAAAAGCTAAGCCTGTTACCGCCACAAGCTCATGGAAATTTAGCGGAGAACCGATAAGCCGTAGTTTTCAGGGTTACGGTCAGGATGCTGCATTTATAGCACCATTTAACGAACTGGTATTATCTGATATTAAAGATACTAATGTTCCGTTTGAGAACTTTGCCGTTACTAACCATCCTGCGCCTGAATCAGAATACCAAACCATACGCGACCAACAGACTTACATACGCGCTAAAACAAACCTTAACGATACCGTAATAACCATTAAAGGTCTTAATTTAGGCGTAAGTACATCGGGTTTTAATGTGCGTACCCAAATAAAAGTAAATTACGGCATTAGCTATGTAACGGGCGAATTTGAATCGGTTACACTTTTAGACACTACAGCTAACGTAAACATAATTAATCAGGATTATACCGTGCCATTGCCTTTAATACAGACTACAGGCAAAATATGGATTCAGATTAGCGTATTTCAACCGTTTTCAACACCTGGCGCAACACCTGTAAGCAACTCTTTAATTGAGTTTAGCGCTGACACAATGGAAATAACTACTAAAGGGGTTGGACGTAATACCTTAGTAAAAGTAGTCAGGCTTATTGATGCCGCAAGATATACAGTTAAATCGGCATCGGGCGTAGATATATCCGCGCCAAGGTTAGACACGCAGGGAGAATATTACAATAGATACCTTACTACAGCTCCATTGATGCGTGGACTTACAGATAAGCCGTTTAACATGACATGTAAGCAGCTAATTGAGGGGTTAATCGTTCCGTGGTCAAATGGCGACTATCAGTTAAACGGCAACATAGTTGAGATTAAAGCGGCTTATCGTGACCACTACAGGGATTACTTCATAGGTTCTTATAATGAGCAATCAGGAGAGTTTAGCAGGGACATAAACCCTGAATATGCCTGCAACCTATTTAAGCTTTCGTACTCAAACTATGCCGCCCAAAAGGAGAACGAAAAAGGTAATAGTTATGATATTGTACATGGTAATATTGAAATTAAACTGCCTAATACTCATGTAACAAATACGCGGGAATCCACTATAGAATTTATTGCAGATCCGTTCCTAATAGCTGATATGCAAAGCAAGTCGCAGGAGATTAGCGAAAACACCACAACACAGGATGATGGTAAGATTGTTATTATTGATTGCGTGCCATTACCGCCAGGCACTCAATACAAAGAAACAGCCACACTACAACACAGGGCAAACGGCAATATATTAAGGCTTACAACCGATAGCACATTTAGTTGGGCGCAATTGGGTGTTTACGTTGGTTCTACATTCGTAATAGGTACAGGAGACAATTTAGGGCTATATTCAGTACAGGAAGTAACGCCTAAAGTATTAACGCTTTTAGCAATTGGTGTAACCCCTGTAAACATAGAAGAAGAAAACACAACGTTTGTTTACTATGTAGACCCAAGTGTTACTTTAACTAATCGAACTAACGAAGAGTTTGGACTTATAGAAAACATATCGGATGGCGATAACTTCGCTAATTTAGTCGATACAATAGGCCGTATTACACAAGAGCGATACAAAGAGGAACTTGCCACGAACTGCATGTTTAAAAAAGGACAGCCAGTTAACGTTACTAAATACGAATTCAACCCAACAGCAACCACACAGTTTAGGGATTTACCTACTATTGTAGAGGGTGGCAACTTTACGCCTACAGGAGCGATATTAACGCCTTTCTTAATAAACACAGGCATTGTTATGAGTTTAGCCGAATTTATCCGTATGCGTGACGCTGTAGTGTCGGAAGCGGGATATATCCAAGTTTACGATCCTGTTACAAACCTACCTGTTAAAGGCTACATAAAAGAGGGTGCGTGGCTGCCAATTAAACCAGGCGATTATGAGGTTGACGAAATGATTGGTACATTTGATTGCGTGGTAAAAGAGAAATACGAACAGTTTTTACTTAAAATATGGGCATCGGGGGGTACTATTATATTAAACGATGAAATACAGCCTGCCGGGATTAAGTTTAGCACCGATGAATTTGGCGAAATAACAATATTCGATGTTACGGGATTAATGTTATTCAAAGTGCGTTACGATAGGGTACAGATAAACAATTCAGGTGTATTTGAAAGCAGCGAGGCGTTAAGTAGTGCCTTAATGGAATATGCCTTATATATATAAAAAAAACCACTCTTATTATGGAGTGGTTTAATTTGCCCTTAATATTTAACCTTATGAAGTAGTTAAGGTAATCATTTTTACAATGCCTTTTAAATCATCCTTAATGTTATTTTGCATTCTATATTTATGCATGATAAGGTAATTTATGTGGTCTATGGCATCATTGAGTGGATTAATGTGCCTGCAATAGTAAAAACATTGGTTTGTATCAGACACAAAAGAATTAGCGCTATATGGGTGTGGGCAATAACCTCCTAGTACACCTTTAACCCATTCTACTTTAAATTCCTTTTCTGACTGCAGCACATCTGAAAATTCGTATTCTTGTCCTACTATAAATTCTATGTCGGCTAATTTTATTATTACTTTACTCATGTTTATCTTTTCTTACACCAAGTTGAACTAATGATTTTTTAGGCGGAAATAGCTTATATAAAGCCCACTGTATTTTGCTTTCTCTATATATCACTCTTTCAAATATTAAACCGGCTAATTTTAGATTTAAAAGCGCGCCTGTTAATGTCTCGGGATAAAACCTTAGCATCATCCTTTCTTCACTGTTGAATAGTAGTTTACTCATGATTCAAAAGTTCAGGGTTTTGATGTATGTTTCCGATTACTTCACAAAAACGTAAAGAAGAAACATCTGTTAAATATGTATTGTTTATTTTAAGCATAAAACATGGAGCTGAAAAAATAACCTCTGTTATATATACTCCAATTCTTTTAGTGCCTCTAACTTTAACAATATCGCCCTCATAAATATCTACACCGTTTTTGTCTTGCAAGCTTGTGAATTGGTCAACTACGAAATCGTCCTGTTTGTATTCAACATAACAGTATTCTTGGCAATTAGGTATTACACCTATATAGTTTTCTCCATAGTTATAAAAAACAATTTCGCCTTGTGGCACAAACATCTTTCTAACTTTATCAAAAGACCTAAATTTTATTTCTCTGCTCATGATTTTATTTTATTAATTGTAATGCGTAAACTAATCCATCTTCTAAAGCTTCTTCGTAGGTATCGAACCCTGACATACCATCTTGCTTATGGTTTATTTCAAAAAGGTATTTATCATTATCAGTCCATGATACACATAATTTAATATCGTGTGTTTCCCTAAGCCACTTTTGTAAAAGGCTTTGAGTACAACATGGCAAAAAAGGATTTGATTTAACAGGAAGCCATGATTTGTGAACTATGTGACCCCCGTATTCGTATGTCATTTCAGTCTTAATACTAAGTCCTTTTCTTTTCGCTAATACAGCCGTATCAAAGCTTATTAATTGTTCTGTCATTTCTTCCTAAATTTATCTAAGTACCGGTTAATAACTTTTACTATATGTTCTGATTTTGACGCGGGAACCTTGAATTGGATATGTGCCGATTCTTCATCGTATTTTTTAGGTCGTCCCGCGCCTTTTGGGTTAGTGTTTTTCATTAGTTAATTAAGTATTCTGAAAGGTTTTCTATAAAAGGCAAAGTAACAATACCACATGATCTTTGATACTCGGCAGAACCAACAGAGCCCGAACTAAAATCGGAGTTTTTATTGGCTTTTAAAACTATTGCAGTTTCGGTATGTTCCATTTGAGGAGCCCAATCTATATAGGCTACTTTTTTAGTTAAGAATACCTGTACTTTTTCGTAATCTTCTTTGGTTTTAGTAATAACTGAGATTCCAATTTTTCTCATATTATAAAAAGGGTTATTTTCCCATACATCAAGTGTATTGGCGTTAATAAATAGTTCAAGGTTATCGGGGTTTTGTATCTCTACAACCTCAGTAGCGCCTAAATTTGGGTAGTGGTTTACTATGTACATGGTTAAGCTATCTTTAATTGGCTTTTTTTATTTACATACTGTTTGCCTATTTTTAACGCTTCCTCTTGTGTAGTAGCTTTAAAAGATATGTATTTTGCTTTGTGCCATGAATGTATATCAATGCCTATTACTACCTTTTTGGTAGATGGTTTAAAGACTATTTCGTTAACACCATCGTTATGCAACTTTATCCTGCTCATTTTTTAATAGCTTAAAAATTATTTTTTCAGTAAATGTTGCTTCTCTAAAGTTGCATGGATGAAACTTCTGTTTTACACCGTTAAGCATGAATCTAAACTCAGGCAATATAAAGTGTCCATTACAGTCTAATTTAACCTTAACTGCTTGAAATGGATTAGGGTTATTGCTTTGTTGATTGTGATCTAATTCATTAGACCTACCTGTATAAATGTAAATTGACATAACTAAGAATTATAAAATGCAAACGCTGCACGGTTATCTAAAGTATCATTGAATTGTTTGGCCGGATATAATGCTACAGTAGCAGGTCTATTAGCTCTGAGTTCAGCTAATTCAGCTTCTAAATTTTTAGCAACTCTTGGTTGACCTTTTTTAACCGCTATCGCTAATTGTCTTTCTACTAAATCTATTGTTCTCATGGTTGTTGTTGTTTTTTTTATTATTAACCGCCCATGGTTAGTTTAATCTCTACAAATACCAGGACATTTACAAACCATAGTTTTGACTTCTTTTCTGTCTTTATAACAATACTGTATATTATTATTTGACAAGCTTACCAAATCAATATTATATCTACCGTCAACCCCCATAAATCCCATATTTCCCTCGATTGTAGTATTGTCGCACCTTACAATATGTAATTCAGTGAAATTTGAGTAATTATATACTTCTTTTACAATAGCATTATGTATCTCTTTGAAATGTCCATCCTTATCAACCCTAACATTTACAATATCGCCTTTTTTTATATTTTTCATAATTCAAGTTTTTTAATTGCTTCGTTTAAATCCTTTAATTTTGTTTCTCTTACTTTTTTAGCTTCCTCATGGTGTAAAGATTTCCATGATTTTAAAATTGTTTCCAATTGCCTTTTTTCCTCTTTAAGAATAAATAAAGCATGATTATAATTACTCACTAAGCTAATAGTTTACCGTTCATTAAAAAGTAAGACCTGCCAAGCATATATTTTAAAGTAAATGGATATTGTCCTTTATTTTTTCGCTCTTCGTATAGACTTAAAGCCTTTACAGATAAGTAATCACTAAGGTTAATATCATCCTTGCTTACTTCAAGTAAAGAAGCTTCTGCGTTTAAAAAACGGATTTCTTTATCAGTAAAAGGGAAAAGTGTATCTAAAGTATTCATTGCTGTAGTTGTCATAATAAATTGTTTTGTTGTTGTTATCTGAGTACAAATATACAACTTTATTTTAATTAAGTATACTAAATTAAATTTATTTTTAACTTATTTTATTTAGCCTTATATTTACGCTCAATATGCAGCAAACTACATTCATACGGTTAGAACACACATTCGAAGAGGCTATGTACTACCGTAACAGCCCCGTAATGAATCAGTATTACTTCTCGGGGGTGCAGCTAATACCAATTAACCTAAGTGATGCGCAGACTTTAGAAAATAATTACCCATATATACAAAGGACTTATACACGAGATGGTGTAGAGCTTGAAGATTGGAATGTGTTTGTTTATGATATGTGTGGTAACGAATTAGCAGATATAACTGATGCATTTAACGTATTGGAAAACTTTAACGACCCCAATACAGGATTGCCGCAGATAGTTTGGAGTCTAGCAGATATACCGTTTGATGCCGGGCTGCAACTAATATACCTAAAGATTATTAACGGGGATAACGAAGAATACTTTAGCAGCCCTTTTTACATCACTGCTGACGAAAAAGAATATACAAGCCGTTGGGATTATAAAAATAAAGATAGCGACACAATGCTATCTACTCAACTTCGCATTTACTACTCGCAGGAATCAGAGGATGAAAGTATAACTAATTATACCGAGACTACAACAGGCAGAGAACGTAATAATGCTGTATCGATTACTGATTATGAGATTTGGCTAACCGATGTTATTGATGCCAGGGTATTAAAGCTATTTAAGTCGATATTCAGGAATAAATATGTTTACAGCGATCTTATAAGGACTGGCAAAAAAGACCCAACCGACACACCAAGATTTGAAGGCTTTGAAAATCACTTACAAACTGAAGTAATTCTGTTGCGTAATTATGCAGACAGATACGATCCTGACTATGCGCCAATACCTTTGCCTGACCCTGAAATTAACTACAGCATTGAACTAACCGAACTTGATGGGCTTAATAATTATCAGGTTAAATATACTTATGAAACGCTTAACATACCGCCTAATGATGAATTAGTGTTTAGTTGGAGCTTAGATGGTGTGTTATGGCCTAACGGGTATTTAGCAACACAGGAAAACCCTAAGACTATAAATGTTTATGATTATTTAGATAACGACTTTTTTTACAGCGTATTCCACCCGCCAACAAATACCAGGTCTAATGCTTTACAAGTAAAATCTAACGTTATATTTATAAATAATATTACAGGTCGTAAACTGCCGTTAGGTAACGGATATTATACAATTTATATACAGCGTAATTTTGCGCCTTTGTTTTACTTTGGCTATTCAGTAGATGTTTCTACCGATGGTGTAACATGGATAAATGGAATAACTACGATACCTGCAAACTCACAGGCTACTGAATTTAGCATAATACCCCCAACTTCATCGGGAACGATAAAATACTTTAGGGTTAGATATGATGATGGGGGCAGTACATACGGCTTAGTGCTTTCTAATGTTTTTGAATTTGAATTACCTTAACTATGGAACAGATAACGAGTTTAACGATAACTAAAATATCTCCGAGGTATTGGAAGTATGTAAGTAATTTAAACCCGCAAGGAGGTGGGGCAAGTGCTTATACTGGCACAGCGTTGGGTAATTTCATAACTACCAAAACGTTAACAGGCGGTGTGCTTCTTAAAGATGTGCAATGGAATGTTATAAATTATATAGACAACTTAGACCCGACTAAAAACATGAATGGTGCAGATGTTACCGTTGATGAATTAATGGCACATCTTGTTGAAGAAAATTTTTACGTAAGCGTTGACGTAGTCGGTAGTGTCTCCGGCGTTAACGCGTTTAAGCAACTTTTAGACACTTTTGATAGCTTTACAGGTCGTAATGGTCAGATACTATACGTTAATGAAACAACAGGTAAGATAGCGTCTAAAATTGATTCAGCTAAAACTATAAAGTTACAGGACTTAGTTAACTATTTAGTTTCGCCCGGGGGTATAGAATATCCAGATGGTAAATACTTGCCACCGAATAAGCTGCTTATGACAAGTAGCCAAATAGATTCATCAAGCGAAAGCAATTCGGCAGCAGGGTTTGTTACTGTTGACCCTGTAGATTACTACAATAGACCTGCTTTATTTACTGAACGAAAAATTTTACACAAAGGATATGGTTGGCAAGACAACACAATTGTAGGCAATGAAGAGATTTACGCTGCTGAGGTCGGAGACCTTTTAGGCGGATGGTTTTATTTCGAACCCAATGATGCATATCCTTTTGGGCAAATGAGATATATTGTAGCAAGATGGAACGGTGGAGATCAAAGCGATATCAATAATTACAGCATCGGACCCGATAATGCCATGCCGTTTCCTACTGACCCCGATAAAGAAGAAGATTAACACTAAACTAAATATATGAAATTTAAATTATTAATAATAGCGTTTTTAGTATCGTTAGGGGTACAGGCGCAAACTACCAACTTAAGCGGTAATGTTATACATACTAAGCCGTTT
>Ga0247815_10000144_pt1 | contig 53989 bp, 38 predicted proteins | sample UWRJL194509B1_FD_181014 | JGI IMG/M metagenome (GOLD analysis project Ga0247815, IMG submission 181014) | Plant litter microbial communities from Arlington Agricultural Research Station in Wisconsin, United States - UWRJ-L194-509B-1 | ecosystem: Environmental > Terrestrial > Plant litter >... | reverse complement strand
CTGATTTGCCTGTATATTACGAAGACTGGTTTGCAGCGGGATCGATGTATTCCCGGTCATCCGATGTGATTAAATTTTTTGATGCTTTATTTGATTTGAAGTTGATCAGTAAATCATCTTTAGACCTGATGCTTACACCTGGGCTTGACGATTACGGATACAGTGTTTGGGTACGCGATACGAAAGGTGCAAACGTAAAATACAAACGTATGGAGCGCTACGGAAATATAATGGGCGCAAATGCTGTTGTTTTTCGGTATCTGAATACCAATCTAACCATTGTTATATTGAGTAATACGAACGCGACGGATGTAGGCGACTTTGCGTTAAATATCGGAAAACAGCTTTTGTAGATGTAAAATCACCTTATTCTGGTAAACAATATGAGGCCTGTAGACCAGTTAAATGTGGTGTATACAAAATCTGTACGATTAGTTAAATTTTCAATAAGTCGATCTACATTGATCTGGTGCTGCGCTGGCCAGTTTGGCTGGGGCAACAGGTCATCAATCAAATAGTATCCACCAATATTGAGTAGCTGTAAAGCTTCATCCAAATGATCGTACTTCCCAGGCCATGCGTCAGCAAAGATGAGAAGGTATGGAAAAACACCAGAATATGGATAAAACTGGATCATATAGAATCGAAATAATTTCACAAATAGAGTATAAATCTCTGCATTAGCCAGTATTTTTACGTTGACAGTAAAAACCACCTCTTTTAATTTTATTATTAAACTTAAGAGGATAGGCTATGTCAGACTTAGAAAAGAAAATTAAAGCTGTGCATAAAACATTGACGCATGTTAATGCCAGACTGGAAAAACTGATTGAAGAGTATGAGCAAGAAGAAAACTACGAGATGTGTTATCTATTGCTCAACTACCGCAAACTTCTGGATACAGAATCCATAATCGATGAGCTCGATGCCGTGCTAGGACGCTCTCACTTTAAATACTAGCAATACCAGCGCAGTCCTTCACGTACTAATCCACAGGAGTAGGATTTTGTCCCAATATTATCAGTATTGGTTTAGTGAAACAGGTACTTTTCCTGTCAACATTTATTGCAGATCGCAGGTATATTTGTCTTATATAAAAGCATGGCTCTTATATGTTAACCATAATATTAGTTATGTCGACTTCACTTCTTTTCATCGCCAATATCGTAATCATATTTATTTTAGCTTACCATTTGAGAAAGAACTAATCGTATTAACAACTTTCACAATCATGACAATAACCTCTTTCTTAAAAAATAAACCGAAAGTTATGCCTGGTCTACGGTGGAGATCTTAGGAGAATGAAAAGGATTTGCGCAATATGAATTCAACTAACGCTTTAATGACGATTTATGACCGTTCGCCATTGAAAATTTTCTGCTATGACATCTCAGCTCATACATTCATGTTCCTTAACACTGCATTTATGGAATTCTTTGGTCTTCCCGGCGAAACAATTCATCCTGCATCATTATTGGAAATAGTACATCCTGACGACAGGCAGTTAGTAAAAAAAAGTGTAGACGATTGTCTGCAAAAGGGGTCTGCTGAAGGAGTTGAATGTAGGATAATGCATAATGAATATGAACGCTTTGTGAGGCTTCATGCATATCTTCATAAAGAAAATGATGGATCAACCGCAATTGTAGGGCATGCTGAAGATATTACTATTTACGTTGAGCAGACAAATATCCTGAACAAACATAATACGCAAAAAAATGCCATCCTCAATATTTTAAGTCACGACCTTGCCGGACCAATAGGCTTGGTAGGTAATCTTGCGCAATTATTACGTAAAGAGACTGTTCCACTTAATAATCTCAAGATAGATAGTTATTTGGAAATGGTTGATAAGGTTACCCAGAAAGCTGCAGCATTGATCCGTAATTTTATTGCTATAGAATTTCTTGAAAGCGAAGCTGTTAAGTTAATGAAAAGAAGAGTGGAACTGGTTGAAAAGATTGCAAATGCTACAGAAGAGTACATGTTAATTGACCAAGAGCTAAACTTGCAATTCTATTGCAGTGGCAATAAGGACGCCATTTATGTGGAAATTGATGAAGACAAATTTATGCAGGTAATTCAAAACCTAATTTCCAATGCTATGAAATTTACCCCAGATGGTGGGAAGATTTCCATTTTTCTTGAAGAGCGGGACCACACTGTTTTGCTATCAGTTTCGGATAATGGAATTGGAATACCTGTACAATATCATAATAGCCTGTTCGATAAATTTACCGATGCACGTAGAAACGGTCTGAAAGGACAGCCATCTACCGGATTGGGCATGTCTATTATCAAAACGATAGTAGAATGGCACGATGGAAAAATCTGGTTTGAAAGTAAGGTTGACGAGGGAACCACCTTTTACATAGAGTTACCAAAATAGTATATCCTCGCCCCCCTGGAGCAATATCATTTATCCCCCATGTTGTGTATTAAAACTATTTTTAAAATCAGCGGTTAAACTTTCAGCCCCCCAAATATTGATTCATGTTGGAAGGTTGACCATGAGAATGCCGACAAAGAAGAATACGCGTATGAAAAAATCACCAAATAAGACGATGTCCGCTCTGGAGGCTAGTAATGTCAATGGCGAAACGGCGCGAAAACAATCAGATCATAGAGCTGGAGATGAATACGCTATTATCGAAAGCTTTAGGGAAGCAGATGTGTTCACTATATTTCGTTCACTGGAAGAAAAGGAAAAAATACATATTATAGAAGAAATTTTAGCAGACCCAGATGAAGCCGCTCAGAAAAAAGGATTAAGCTCCAAATCGCTAAGCTTGCTGCTAAATCCTAACATCCGTGGATTTCAATGAAATTAATTATCAGAAGGTATTTCGTTGTAAACTACAAAACGTCATAACTCGTTAAAAATCAAAAAATTATTATCAAAAATATGTAGCGTTTAATTTATTAGTCTCGTTTTATTGTAAAAGCAATTTATGAGACCGGATTTTAAAAGCACTCTTCTCTTCGTAATCAGCGCAATTAGTATTGTCCTGGCAGGTATCTCCTTTTATTTTTTTATTGAAATGATAACTACTGAATTAGTTCTTCATTTGGTTTCATCAGTCGGCTTCATGCTGTTGGCGCTTTATTTTTTTTACAAGGGACGTTTTCCCAGAAAAACCAAAGATGTGAGATTTCTGTAAGCTGTGTTAAGGCAGAGCCTGAACTTTCGTCCATTTGATACATTGATGAGCGTGCCCGTTTAGTAAGATGCCTTGAGAATTGAAATAGAGTATAAATCCTTGGAATTAATGTACTATTTACGTTGAGGGTAAAAACCACTTGCCGTAACTTCAATTTGTAAACTAAAGAGGAGGTGATTATGTCAAAGTTGGAAAATAGAATTAAGGAGGTTCATAATACGCTTGCTTTACTAAACGATAGACTTGATATCCTGATTGAAAAATATGAAATGGATGAAGATTATGATATGTGTTACCTCCTAATGCATCATCAGAAGCTACTGGATACCGGCCGCGTTATTGAACAGTTGAAAGAGGTACTTGAAGATTCGAAAGAAGAAAATTAAAGCGCAATACACACACTCACCATACAATTATAAACAAATCGCTTACTGATTATTCGGTGAGCGGTTTTTTTTTAAATAATTACCTGAAATCAGTAATTTAAATCTAATTGTAAAGCAAAACCAGTATAAGACAAATAGTAAACGCTAATTAGTAATTTCCTCTTTTATTGTGAACTTATAGCAGTATAGGATACTGGGAATCGGTAGCTATCAAGTCAGGGTTTAGAGGCAGCGTTGACCGAAGGTTAACTGGACGTTAACCGCAGGTTGACCGTTGTGCACAGGGCATGCACATAGCCTGAACAGGGCCTGAACAGGGCGTTGGTCCGGTTAAATGCCGAGTTGAGGCCCTGTGCAGGCCCCGTGCATGGTCTGTTGAGGCTCTGTCCACAACGGTTAACCTTCGGTCAACCTACCGTCAATCCACGGTCAACCCTGGGAAAAAACTGCTATGAAACTACTATCAGGTATGCTGTTAACAAATCCGAAAGTACCGTATCAAACTTTACCAATAGGGTTTTGGTGACGATCACAGATTGGCCGTCTTTGACTTTCAAGCAAGCCAATCAAACGGATTTCATTAGTTTTATAATCTGGTTCATTGCTGTTTGTAGTCCCGAATGGTCAAAAATGGTATACATCCTATTAAACAGAAACTATCTTCCTAATGTTTGCTTCTTGTTAACCCGGATCATAACGGTAAATTGTACCTCGTATTCATCCAGACAGGTAATTTCGAAAAATACCTCACCGTCAATATTTATGGATTCAATATGCCCATTTGAATTATATTGGACATCTTTTATTTGTCTTTTTCCTTCGAAAATCACATTTAGAAATGCAATTAACAAACCTTTGCTGGAAGCGCTGCCAAATATTTTCATAAAACCGAATTCCGACAGCGGGTCAATATACCGTGGCATTTTCATTTGATCTTTATTCATTATTGAACTCCTTTTAAGTTTTTAAACGACGTAAAATTAACCATAAAAATATTATTTACAAATTTTAATTAACAAAAGTACCATTATAGAAAATAATACTATCATTAAAAGAAACAGGCATAAACATCGATTTACGGATAGGATGGCAATTAAAAGCTCGCTTGCGATTATAAAAAATACCAGTTATTTTTCCCAACTTTAAGACGATGATTAAATCTATTGAGAATTCTGAACATTATAAGTGGGGCAATAAATGCGATGGATGGCATTTATTGAAGACAGACAGTTTGAGTGTTATTCAGGAGAAGATGCCAGCAGGCACCTCTGAGCAACTTCATTTTCATAATAATGCCCAGCAATTGTTTTACATCTTAGAAGGTACAGCAACATTTATTGTAGAGGCAGATACTTTGATCCTCACTACAGGAGAAAGTATACATATTGAAAAAGGCAAGAAACATTGTATAGCCAATGATTCAGAAACGGAACTGAAGTTTTTGGTCATTTCTGAGCCAAAAGCGCATGGTGACAGAACACAGGTATAAGAGCTTTTGAAATTTGATTATGCCAGGTTCCATCACAATGCGTCTAATATAATGCTAAAATAAGTATCCTAAACTAACCATATAGTTGCGGGGGGTACCAGGAAATAGCCTGGTGAAATTCTCGCCCGCAATCCAATAGAGTTCATTAAACACATTATTAAAGGTACAGGTAAGCTTGAACTTATCTACCTGATAGTAGGCTGCTGCATTAGCCACTACATATGAAGGCAGTTTGATGGCACTCATATTGGTCATATTTCTTTTTGTAGCATAATTAGCCCCTACTGCCATACCTACACCCTTCAGGGTACCGGAATTTACAGTGTACTTGGCCCAAATATTACCCTGGCTTTTTGGTGCGTTGGGCATAGCGGCACCAACCTCCGCCTCTACATCACTTTCAATTATTTTTGCTAAATTATATGAAAAAGCTGCCGTAATTGTCAGATTAGGCATTAGATTGCCATAAAGATCCATTTCGAAACCGCGGGCACGTTGCTTACCAATTTGTCTAAGCTTATCTGGATTTACCTCGTCAAAAGCACTAACGAGAATGTTATTTTGCGTGATTTCATACAGAGCTGTTCCTATCGACAATTTTTTAAAGAACAAATCAAACTTTGCTCCTACCTCGAAGATCCGGCTTGTAAGTGGATCAAAAGGACCGCCATACAATTCCTGATCTCCTATGGTGCTGGTACTTTGTGGTTGGTAGCCTTTTGAAAAATTGCCGTATATGCTCACGATCTCATTTGGTGTATAGGTTATTCCAAGCCTTGGAATAAATGCACTTTGTGTTATGTTTTTGGGAGACTCCTGGCTATAATTTAATACGTCAGTATAATATTCTTTTCTGATAGCCAGAAGCGTTTGGAATTTACCCCATTTGATTTGATCCTGTACATAAAATCCATTCACAAAAGATCTTCTTGGATCCGGTTCCTGTGGCTCAATGATATAATTTCCCATTGAAGCCAGACCATAATCCGGATTTTTCAAATCGAAGTGGGGCACATTTGGTACTGGCATATTATCGATGATCAGATATCTCTCCCTTTTAGTCGGATCATAAGTGTTGTATACACGGCTCCTATCGGCACTCAAATATCCACGGGCCCTATCTGTAGAATTGTAAATCGGGAACACCTCCTGTATAAAATCATAACCCGTCAGGACTGTGTGTTCCAGTGGTCCCGATTTTAATTTTATATTGAAATATGAACTTAAATTGTCCACATTGTTTTTAGCCTGGCGCCGGTATGCCTGCATAGCTACAAGCTCAGGTAATTCATTTCCCGCTGCATCAACTCCATAGCCATTTGCTGTACGGTGTTCCAGTAGATCCTCATCATACATCGATCTTGTAAATGCGGTATTGAATGTGACCTTCTCACTAAATTTATGTTGCAATGATATGTTTGCATTCATGAAAAGTTCTTTAGCAAAGTCATTTCTTTTGCCAATTGCAAATGAAATGGGCGTAGTATAAAGATCTTCCTGTGAATTAGCGCCAAAAATAGGCTGACCACGGTCAAACTTTGTATCGTTCATTTGGTAGAGAAACTCCACATTAACACGGGTTTTTTCGCTCGGCAGGAAAGAAAATGAAGGTGCTATTACTGTATACTTTCCACCCTGAAGTGCCCTAAACGAGTCGCCGTCCTGATAAGCTAAATTAAGCCGGTACAGCAATGTTTTATCGGCGTTCATGGGGCCTGTAAAATCAGATGTTAATCTGTTGGTATTGTAACTTCCGGTGGCAAATTGTATTGATTTTCGTGATTCGGCTAAAGGCTTTTTTGTTACCAGGTTAATTGTTCCTCCCGGGTCAGAGTTAGCATAAAGTGCCGATGTAGGCCCTTTCAACACTTCAATCCTTTCTATGTTGGGCAGCATCGTTTGTGAACGGATTTCAGTGACAACACGCTGTCCGTTGATCAGTTTACTGGTAGCTTCGAAACCACGAATTACATAGCTTCGGTTATTACTTGTGGACTGGCTGACGCCACTGACATTCCTGATTGCCTCATTAACCTTAAAAACAAGCTGATCTTCTATAGTTTCTTTGGTTACATAACTTATCGCCTGCGGCACTTCCTTCCACGACATATCAGTTTTAGTACCGCTGAATGTATTTGAATTACGATAGCTAGTTTCTTTACGTCCAACCACTTCTATGGTTTGTAAACTGGAATCATCAGTAAGCATTTGAACATTAAATTTCACATTTCCCCCTTCCTGTACGTGTATTTCCCTTGTTTGTTGCTGATATCCCAATGAGGAGACAGACAGCTTATGCCTGCCAACCGGGAGCTTGAAACGCAGTGTACCCTGCTGATCGGTATGTCCCACTGATTTATTGTCGACGGCAATTGTTGCATAGGCCAGTGGTTCATTTTTATCATGTAAAACCACGATCTGTACAGATTCTTGCCGGGGCTTTGTGCGAAGCGTAATCTGGTTGCCACTCACTTGAACTTTATCTAATTGTCCTGGGAAAAGAAGGTTTATAGTCTCTTCAACGGTTTTCTGTCTGATGGAAATATCGACTAGCTTGCGACTATCGATTTTGGTATTGCTGTATGAAAAAGTGACATCTGCTGCCTCTCCTATTTTCAATAAGGCATCACTTAAAGGGATTTGTTTTAACTCTACACTGATCCGGCGCTGAAGTATATTGTCCTGTGCATATGCTTGTATATTAAAAAGAAGGATAGTGCAGAAAAGAATTAAAAAGGGTTTGTGCTTTCGATGGTAATCGAAATTCAAAAATTGATTCATACTTTTGTAAGAGTTATTTAATTTTATTGATTGAGGTTATTTAACGGCCTGGTATTGATCCCGCCAAGGAATACCGGGCCTTTTTTTTGTATAGGACTATTATTATTCTGGAAAAATTTCAATGCTATTTCCAGCGTATGTAAATTTAAATTTTAGTGCAAAGCCAATTGTGCGTAAGACATCTCCGAGTTCTGGTTTGTTAAACTGTCCTGTATACGCCTCGCCGCCAAGTTGTTTATCTGAGATTTTAATCTTTACTCCGTACCAATTTTCGAGGGTAGCAGCAATCTCTACCAATGTATTGTTGTCGAAAAGTATTTTACCTTCTTTCCAGGCCGCATATTTTGCGGCGTAGACAGTTGTTTTTTCAAAACCGCCATCCTCTCTGAGCTCCACATGTTCATTAGGAACCACATACATCTTTTGGTGGGTCTTTGTATTTTGATAAGCTACCCTTCCAGTCATTACAGTAAGGTTTCTCTTATCCGCCCGGTCTATGAGGTTAAAAGATGTTCCCAAAACTTGAGTTTCAGTATTTTTACCCACTATAATAAAAGGTTTATCGGGCATTTTTACTACATCAAAAAAGGCTTCACCAGTTAACTCAACCCTTCGTGTATTTTGAAATTTTTCAGGGTACCTTAACGATGATCCTGCATTCAGGTGAACAATTGTTCCATCCGGTAAGGTCACCGTAGCACGCTGACCTCTCAAGGTTTCAATTTTGGTAAGCTTAAGATCGTGGATCGCATTTTGCTGGAAACGCAAAACAGAAAAAACAGTACAGATAAGTGCTATAGATGCCGCTGCAGTCCAGTAGTGTAGCTTACGGGATTTGCCTGTAATTTTGCTCTTTATATTGCTCCAAAGTTCGTATTGCAGTTGTACTCTTGGCTCCAGTTGATAATGATCATAGACTTTTGGCTTGATCCATTCTTCAACGGCCTTGCATTCTTCTTCAGTACAGCGACCCTGATAGTATCTATCAAGCATGTCTTCGTCTATATTCATATATTATATAACCCGATAAATTTCGACCCGGTTATTAGTATACTGTTTGAGAAGGAGTTTTTCCTAAACTCTAACTGAAAAAAACTAAATTATTTTTGCTTTGATAAACCGAATGGCTTTATACAGATGATATTCAACGCTTTTACGACCCATATCCATTTGCGTAGCAATAGCCTCGTTGTCTAATCCTTCATAAACGCTCATTTTAAATACGGTTTGTGATTTAACAGGTAGTTTTGCTACATATTCCTTCAACAGCTGATCAGCCTCGCGTTGTAGTACATCGTGTTCTGTAAAGTTGAATCCCGCGGCAGAATTGTTTTGGGCATAAAATAATTCTGTTTTTTGCCCGCGCATTTTTTGTTGCCTGTTGAAGTTTAACGCTTCAAGTTTTGCTGCCCGTAACAGGTAATGTTTGATTATTCCCTGATCTTTTAAAAAACTTCGTTTCTGCCAGGTAACGATGAAAACATTCTGGGTGAGGTCTGCTGCAGTTTGGTCGTCACGCGTGTAGTAATGACAGATCTTAAAAACATCTTTCCAATATTCTTTAAAAATATTCTCAAATTCTTGAACACTTAAACCGCCATGATCTGGAGGAACAGTTGTTTTTAGCGACATATTGCGACAAATTTAGTATTATAATTCGTTATTCATAATTAGTCTTGATAACTTGGCGCCGTAAATAGTTAATACCTCTGTTTTCAAAATACCCAACCCAAATACTTATTTATATTTAAATCTTTAAAATGAAGTATCTTTTATTCTCATTTCTATTGTTCGGCATATGCTGCACAGTTCCTGGTTTTGCCCAAACCGCCGGAGAAATTTCAGGAATTATTACTAATCAGGAAGGCCATCCTATGGAAATGGTTTCTATCTCTTTCAAAGAGAACAATAAACAAACCTTGACCGATGTTGATGGCAAGTTTAACTTTAAAGGCCTTAAGCCTGGAAATTACACACTGATCATTTTAGCCTATGGAGTACCCAAACAAAGTTACATGGTCAACGTGGTGCCCAGTATAGTAACCACCGCAAACTACGCTATCAAAGAAAAAGGTACTAACGCGTTAAATGAAGTATCGGTAAAAAGTGCGGTCAAAAAATACCATAAAAAAGAAAGCGAATATGTATCAAGATTACCGCTTAAAAATTTGGAAAACCCGCAGGTATACGCTGTTATTTCTAAAGAATTAATGCAAGAACAGGTAGTAACTGACCTTGCATCTGCTTTTAAAAGTGTTCCCGGTGCTGGTGTGCCACTTTTACTGAATCAGAATCGGGCTACGTTCCTTTCCAGAGGATTTACTATTGAACCTAAAATTAGAAATGGCCTTACAAATTTTGTACAAACCAGTATAGATCCAGTTAACCTTGAACGCCTCGAAGTAGTCAAAGGGCCATCAGGCACCTTATTTGGAAGTAGCGTTATCTCCTACGGGGGGTTAATCAATAGGGTAACCAAAAAACCCTACAATGGACTTGGCGGAGAAGTTTCTTATACAACCGGTAGTTGGGATTTGAGTCGCCTGGCAGTAGATTTTAACACGGCTGTAAATGAAGATAAAACCGCACTTTTCAGAGTAAATAGTGCCGTGAGCTCTCAGAATAGCTTTCAGGATGCGGGATTCACAAAATCATTCGCGGTTACGCCCAGTTTCTCTTATCAGATTACAAAAAATCTTTCATTACAGGCTGACGTAGAATATGGTCAAAATCAGGGAACCTCTCCTATCCGCTTCGACCCATTCACCACAGGTATAGTGGTACAGAAAGTTCAAGACCTTGGTATGCCTTATAAGCAGTCTTATGCAGATAATGATGTATCTTATAATTCGATATCAAAAAGCATTTTTACTCAGGTGAACTATCGTATCAGCGACCAGTGGACATCGCAAACTGCAATTAATGCAACAAACTCAACCTTCGATGGATCTACAATCCGGTTAGTGGGCACATCAGCAACTACTTTGCGTCCCCAGGTTACATTTGGAAAGTATGGCTACAAATCAACAGACATTCAACAAAACTTTATCGGAGACTTCAAAATTGCCAACCTTCGTAACAGATTGGTAGCTGGTCTGGATTATTACAATTTTACCACCACCAGAAGAACTGCAAATATTAACACTACAGCTGTAGATTATACAAAGGATATAAAAACAACAAATTATTATACGACATACAACCAGACTTATCTGCTCAAAGCAGCTCAAACGGCAACCTATACTAACCAAAATTCTGATCAAAAAACATATAGTGCTTACCTATCTGATGTGCTAAATATTACGGATCGTCTATTAGCTATGTTGAGTTTGCGCGTAGACCATTTTGAAAACAACGGTACGTTAAACGTTGCCACAGGCATTAATGCCGGCATGTATAAACAAACCGCTTTGTCGCCAAAATTCGGCTTGGTTTATCAGGTAGTTAAAGAACACCTGTCATTATTCGGAAACTACATGAATGGATTTAACAATCAAACCGGAACAGACATTGACGGAAAGACATTTAATCCTGAGCAGGCTAACCAGACAGAAGGAGGAATTAAAGCAGATCTATGGGATCATAAGCTTACCGGCTCAGTAAGTTACTACGATATTAAGGTCAAGGACGTGCTGCGTTTAAACCCTGATAACTCAGATTTCTCAATCCAGGATGGTACACAACGCAGTAAGGGTATTGAACTTGAAATTGTTGCTAATCCGATTTCCGGACTAAGCGTCATAGCAGGATATGCCTATAACGATAGTAAATATACAAAAATTGATGCAACACTGATTGGCTTACGTCCAGCCGGTTCCGGACCTGCCAGACTAGCTAACTTTTGGGTAAGCTACCGGTTCTTTGACGGTTTACTGAAGGGACTTGGAGCTGGTGCCGGCGGAAACTATGGTAGTTCTGCTTTCCAAACCAATACTTCCACTGCCAAAGTTATCATTCCATCATATACCACCTTTGATGCAAGTTTATTTTTTGAGCGAAAAAATTACAGGATATCACTGAAAGGGAATAACCTGACGGATGAGAAATACTGGTCATACAGGCTTACACCACAAAATCCTACCAACTTTTTAGGTAGTCTTGCATACAAGTTTTAAGTTTTACATTTTTAAACGTTTAACCAGGCGCTGTAGGTCGATTATAGCGCCTGTTTGGTGTCTGGAGCTTTTATTTATTAGTTTACTGTTTTGAAAGCAAATGGCGACAAAGCAGAAATATGGATACTCAAATCTGTTGTAGAGTTCACAAACTAAATTGAGATAACAATGTTATAACAATTTACCTTTAACCTTTTAAAGTTCGATTTTGGACTTGCTACACTTACATATTGATGAACAACACCTTTGGTATCAACATTATTCCGGATAATGATAACGCACGCATTGCCGCATTAAAAAGATACAAGATACTTGATACGCCTTCAGAAGAGTCTTTTGATAACATTGCCAAACTTGGTACTGAAATTTTTGATGTACCTATATCACTGGTTTCGCTGGTTGATGAGGAGAATGTATTTTTCAAGGCCAACGCAGGGATGGGATCTGCAAAAACAAGCTCAAGAGGTGTAAGCTTATGCGCTTTAGGCATCCTTGATGCAGACATTACTGTGTTTGAAAATGCATTGGAGGCGCCATGTCTATTAGCTAATCCCATGGTGGCAGGCGACTTTGGGCTTAAATTTTATGCCGGGGCCCCATTGGTAACGTATGACGGATTTAATATAGGTACCATTTGTATTGTTGATAAAAAACCAAGATCTTTTAGCAAAAATGATGAGCTCGTGCTGAAACGGCTTGCTAAAATAACCATGGACGCGATAGAGCTTAGGCTTTCCGCAATCAATGAAGTTGAACAACAGAAAATAATCAATGAAAAATTGGCTGAAAGCGAGGCAAATGCTAAAATCCTTTCGGCTAATCTGGCTGCCGAGGTTAAAGAGCAGGTGTTAGCAAGGAAAAGAATAGAAGCTGCTGAACGGAGAATGGAGAGCATGGTCATGAACTCCAATATCGGTATGAGTATTTTTAAAGGCAGGGATCTTGTGATCGAAGTAGCTAATGCCCCTATGTATGAGATTTGGGGAAAAACACCCCAGCAGGCACTCAATAACCCACTGCTGGAGGTTTTTCCGGAACTTCAGGGTCAGGCCTTTCCAGAAATGCTGGACAACATTTTTGAAAGTGGCAAGCCTTGGGAGAACAAAGAAATTCCCGTACAATTGAAAACCGAAACTGGCACCAAAAGCTTTTTCATCAACGTAAAGTATGTTCCCCTGTTTGATGAACTAGGAAATGTAGATCTGGTTGTAGCTACGGTTATAGATATCACGGAAATTGTACATACACGCAAACTTCTTGAAGAAACTAATGAAGAAATAGCGGTTACCATGGAAGAACTCATGGCTTCTAACGAAGAACTCACCAGGGCCTACGATGATCTGAAAATAAGAACTGAACAGCTAAGTGAAAGTGAGTCCCGTTTCCGCATTTTAATAGACCAATCACCGGTGGCAATGATGGTTACGCAAGGCGAGAACCACATTGTAGATATGATTAACCCGATTATGCTGCAAATCCTTGGAGACAAACCAAATCTTATTGGAAACCCCCTTTTTGATACATTTGAAGAACTTCGCAGCCAGGGATTTAAAGAAATAATATATGATGTATACGCAACAGGCAAACCGTATTATTCATTTGATAACCCTGTAACGCTTGTCGTTGATGGAAAAGAGAAGGTAAGATATTTCAATTTGGCCTATACCCCAATACGTGAAGACGGAGAAATTAATTCGGTGCTGCAGGTGGCAGTTGAGGTAACAGACCAGATTGCGAACCTTGAAAAGTTAAAGAACGCTGAAGAGATGTTACGTCTGGCCATTGAGGCAGCAAATGTGGGGACCTGGCACATAGACCTGCAAACCTGGCATTGCCAAAACTCTGCAGGTTTACGAAGGTTATATGGCTACGATACTGAGGATGAAATGGTGTACCCCAACAATTTTGACCAGATTCCCACAGAACACAGGCAACGGGTATTAGACGCAGTGGATGAAACGATTCAAACAGGAAAACCCTATAACGTTGAATACCCAGTAATGGGGTTACGCGATGGACAACTACGATGGCTGAAAGCTTCTGGAAAGATCAACCACAATATCAAAAACACGGCCTCTTACTTTTCTGGCGTTGCAATTGACATTACGGAACAGAAACAAGATGAGCTAAGGAAGAACGATTTCATTGCAATGGTAAGCCATGAACTGAAAACTCCTTTAACATCCCTTAAGGGATACATGCAGGTGCTGATTGCTAAAAATAAAGCCAATACGGATAATTTCACTCTTACTGCACTGGAGAAAGGAAGCTTGCAGATTACCAAAATGACGAAGATGATTGATGGCTTCCTCAATTTGTCACAGATGGAAGCAGGAAAAATACACTTAAGAAAATCGGATTTCCTGATCTGTGATTTGGTTAAGGAAATAGTTGATGACTTTAAACTGGTAACGGTAACACATCTGATTGTGGTTTCGTCTGAAAGCGAAGCCCGCGTGGAAGCCGACAGGGATAAGATTGGTCAGGTAATTACCAATTTCCTAAGCAATGCAATTAAATATTCTACCACAGGGACAATGATTGCTGTGTATTGTGAAGCGACTGAGCACGACATAAAAGTTAGTGTAAAAGATGAAGGAAACGGTATTGCAGCAGAGGATTGTAAAAGACTGTTTGAAAGATTTTATAGGGTAGCAAACCCTAGCCGTGATAGCATAGCAGGCTTTGGAATTGGCTTATATATCTGTGCTGAAATTATTGAGCGCCACGATGGACGTATCTGGGTGGAGAGTGAAAAGGGAATCGGATCCATTTTCAGTTTTACCCTTCCTAAATCCACAATAGCTTAGCTCAATACCCTCAGGCATCTGTAGATTACAATGATTTTAACACATATCGCTCCCTAGTGCCATTTACCAGTCCAGCTTAATCAGTGATACACCCTGTCTCGGCAGGGTTATATTTATAGTAAGTTGGTTATTCTCCGGACTTAGCTTTTGTGCCTTGCCTAATGTTTCTAGCTGACCGGATTTTTCCAGGGTGCTGATTTGTGACTGTGTTGGCTTTTGTGGCGAACCCATCTTTTTCCATAATTCGTAGGAATTGCTGTGCTTATTGTCAATCCGGTAATGCGTCAAGGTAACCGCCTTCGCTGACACATTTGCTATTTCAAGCTTTACTTGTTCCGCAGGCCCTTGTTTGTCGTCATCATGGTAATTCCAAATCATAACTGCTGCAGTCCTGGCGTCCTTTGTAGCCAGAGCCCCAATATCCGTTTGTGCGCCACGAATACTCGAGTCCAGTACTGTCTGTAACGGATACATCCTGTCGCTTTTAACCACCACCCTATCCCCGGTCATTTTGCCAAACATCCTGAATACATTTAATACTGGCTTATCCACTCCATTAGTTGCCAAATCGCGGAAACCGTAAAACCATGGCTGATTCTCAAATTCAAACGACCAGCTAACTGCACCTTTAAAGTTGATCCCATATTGATCCTCGAGTTCATATTTACGTGCAAAGGTTGCAGCAGTATAACTGGAATACATAGTGCCATTACGGTAAGCATTGGAAGGGTTTGTTGCCATACCGCATGCTGCGCAGCCCTCCGGATCAGATTCACCAATAATAACAGGCAGATTTTTAGTTTCGGGATAGGATGCCACAATTCTGAAACCTGTCGCAATATCTTTCAATTGCGGAGAGGTATTCATCTGAACCATTCCATTGACCAGTTTTGGTTCGCCTTTAGCGTGAAAACTAACCAGTTCCAATGGAGAACCAGTTTTGCCAGTGGCGTAATTGGTTCCTGTTAAACAGTGTTGGATAAACTCATTCAAATACTCCTGCGATTTTTTAGATTTAGTATTAGCAACATTCATCCCTCCAATTTTGGCGGTTGGCAATGCCCTTTTTAGCCCGGCGGCAGCGTAGTCGTACAGTTTGAAAAACTCTTCATGGGTCCCTTTAAAATAATAAGCAGGCTCATTCCATACTTCCCAATACCAGCTTTCTACTTCTTTCTTCCCATAACGGTCTACGCTGTGTTTTACCCACTGGTATACCAGCTCGCCCCATTTATTATAATCCTTTGGAGGATAGGCCCAGCCAGTCATGATATCATCATAGCTATCACCTGGTTTCCAATGGTGTCTGTATGGCTCCGGATGTGTAGACAAAGCCTGCGGCATAAATCCGATTTGTGCAAAGGGTTTCATTCCACGTTTCACGTAGGTATCAAAAATACTATCAATAATTTTCCAGTCGTAAATTGGGTTCCCATTGACATCTTCTGTATAGGCATTTGTTGATCCCCATTTGAGCGCAGCTTCACCATCGCCTGTAACCAGTAAACTGTGCGCACGTACAAATACAGGGCTTGGACTTAGTGCTGCGATTTCAGTTAAAAGCTTTTTACCGTCTTTCATGTACGTATAGTTAGGTTCATCATAACCGAACCATGCCCAGACAGGTTTCATTGGCGCTTTTATCTGACCGAGATCTACCAGAATAGTTGCGCCTTTAGACAGTGTTTGCGCAGAGCCGTATTGTACAGAAAGTAATACCGAAAGGATGATGGCGATAAATTTGGCTTGGCTTATATTCATTTGGTTATAGCAAGGTGAAATTCTGATTGATTGCTCTACAATTTAGAAAAAAAAGGATACAAACTTAAAAAAATCATGCGGGACATAAAATGGGATAAACACGCCAATTGGTTTTAATATTCAATGCATTATGCTATATTTAATAAAAGACGTAAATGCAGCGCCGCATGAGGACTTTTTATAACCAGTGCATTAATTTCTTCTGGACAATATTATGTTTTGTGCCCGTTCTATCATTCTGGATAAACAATGGAATAGACCCCTGCCTATATGTATTCCTCGGGATAAGTTGTCTGGTGGCCATTTTACCCGCACATATATTTAATAGGCTACACATAAGTAAACAGAAGAAATTTTATCACAGAATAGGGATCAAAATTGTTCAGAAATTGGTTCAGGACGGTCAATGGCGCGGTGATTTCAAAAGCTATCTCAAAACAATTGCGATGTATGAACGGTACCACTGGATCTGTTTTGTCTTTTTTACCTCCACAACCCTTTACGGTTATTCTTCAAATACATGGCAGTGGCGTCTGGCTATATCAATCGTAAATTTGGTGTATAATGTTTATCCCATACTTTTGCAACAGTATAACAGGATGAGAATTACTCAAATACTTGCCCGCTACAATCGCAGCACATAGGGACAACACTGCCAAAACAATGACGCAAATCACTAATTCAGGTAGCCTCTGTCATGAAACCACATGCTGCAATTTCTCATTTTTATGGCTGCTGAATATGTTTTTAATTCGGTAGTGATCAAATTAAATTATCTAGCCATGTTAGGAGAACTGAATGAAAACCAAATAGAAGACCTGCTAACAAAACAGGTCACAGGTAGAATAGGGTGTTATGATGAGGGCACAACATATGTTGTACCAATTAATTATGTTTACAAGGATGGCTGTATTTATGGGCACTCAGCAATTGGTAAAAAAATTGAAATGCTGCGGAATAATCGCCAGGTCTGTTTTCAGGTAGATGAAATTAAAAGTCTAACTGACTGGCAAAGCGTAATTGCATGGGGCGAATATCATGAAATTCATGACAGAGTGGAAATGCAAAAAGCAATGCAGGATATTGTACAACATATCATGCCTTTGATTAGCGATGCAAATGGACATCCCTCACACGGCATTACCGAAAGTGAAAGTGATGTAGGTACCAGCATAGATTTGATATTGTATAAAATCTGTTTAAACAAAAAGACAGGCAGATTCGAACAACCATAGACAAACCACCAACCACAAAGCTATATTCAGGTTGAGGAAGCACACTGACCTATACCGTTGATATTCTTTTGTGACAGACCTCTATTTGTATGATTAAATAAAAATGGTAATTAGTTGATAAATAGTAATTTCAGGCAATAAATATCTGCGTTTAAACAACAATAATTGAAGAACTCCCTATATCCTTATGTGTAATTAGTCTAAATACCCTATATTGCGGCATCAAATCAATACAATGTCGGACAAATTTGGATATATCATTACTGAAAAGAGCTTTCGACAGCTCTATGATGAGCACTGGGAAAAGTTGTATACTTACTGCTTCAACCATTGTCAGGATGAGTATATTGCAGAGGAGATTGTTCAGGATATCTTTCTTTCATTATGGGACAGACGAGCCGAATTAGTTATCAAACAGGAACCACAGCATTACCTCATTCGCTCAGCAAAGCTCAAATTATTTGACTACTACCGCCATTGTGCTGTTGTTAAAAAACACATCGAAGAATCAGGCAATTCCATAGTGAAACACGGAAATAATATACATGAAGTAATCGCGCATAAAGAAGCAACAACTTCAGTGAACGATCTGTTAAAACAGGTACCAGAACAATCAGCTTTGATCTATAGACTGAACAGGGAAAACGACTTCAGTATAAAACAGATTGCCCGACAGCTAAATATCACGGAAAAAAAAGTTGAATACCATCTTTACCGTACGTTAGACTTTGTAAGGCAAGGCATGCAGCCTTACCGCAATAACTAATTTGTCAAGGCTAAAAATTTTCCAAAAAAAAAACACTCCTGAATCAGGATTTTCCTTTAGTCATCCGACTTGTTGGGTAGGATGCATAAAAAACCAGAAGTTACGGCTGCGCTTATTGAGAAATACCACCTGGGTTTAGCTACTCCAGAAGAGGCTAAAGAAGTTGAAACATGGCTGAATGAAGACGTCATGGAATTTGCACCCCTCCCGCTTTCTCCTCAAAAACGGGAACAGAAAAAGCTGGCTATCTGGACAGGCATTACCAGTAAAAATAATATTTCCCCGCTACAACCTAAGCATACGAATAGAAAGCTTTTGAAAACTATTGCGGCTGCAAGCGCATTGACTTTCGCACTAATTGCCTTTATCTATCTCAGCAACATCCAAACTACAAAAAATTCGAATCTGGTTAAATACCATCAGTTAGATAGCAAAAATGGACATAAAGCCAGTATAACACTAAGCGATGGAACTATTATCCGTGTAAATGCGGGTAGCACTTTAAGCTATCCTGATCAGTTTACAGGAAAAGAACGGGTAGTAAAACTCAATGGCGAAGCCTATTTTGAAGTTGCGAAAAGTAAGCATAAACCTTTTATTATTCACACCCAGCAAGGCAGAGTGCGTGTTTTAGGCACAAAGTTTAATTTAAAAGCCTTTGCTAATGATTCAACAGAAAGCCTCTCGTTAGACGAGGGCAGTGTGAAATATGCAGATGCGGCCGACGCTTCAAACTTTGTTGTGCTCTCGCCACAACAGCATGCTATCCTCAATGACCCCGACAACTCTTTTAATGTAAGGCCTGCAAAGCCGCAAGATGTTGCCTGGATGCATAATCAGTTGGCTTTTACTGATCTTCCACTGAATGAGATTGCTAAACAATTAGAACGTTGGTACGGCATAAGTATCACAATTACTAACAAAAGCCTTGGCGAACAACGCTACACAGGAACGTACAACAACCCATCGCTCAACAGGTTACTGGAGCAATTGGGATATGTAATGGGATTTAAATATTCCATCAAAAACGGAAAGGAGGTTACCATCAATAAAACACATACTCTATAAAGAAATGGCCCGATACCAGTCTCGCAAACATAATATCAGGGCCATTTAAGCAGAATCGTTTAATGTACTACTTTAACAAAAATATGAATTTAAAATTATTAAAACAGTTTCCCAAAAGCTTACTATCTACAAATATTTTTAGCCGCCAGCCCTTATTTTTTTTAAGCACTTTTCAACGTGGCTTTGCACTACTGGTTTTACTAACTTTCTCTATAGCCGCCCATGCCCAGGAAAATATCCTTGAGAAAAAAGTTACACTTGTTTCAAAAAGTATAACAGTCAAAGAAGCGTTGGATCAAATCGGCAACACCATCGGCTTTAATTTCTCTTATAATAACAGTCAACTTCCTCTAACTAAGCGGCTGCAGGCAGATTACACTGCACTCCCTCTACAGGATGTGTTACGCTCCATACTTGGTAAACGCCTAAGCGGTATAAGGGTTGACGGTACAAATATACACCTGCAGACCCAGGCACCTGAAGGAAGTTTAACAGGCTACGTGGTTTCATCTACCGGCGATTCTATCCCATTTGCAACTGTGGTTTTATCTAAAGGCAACCATTCTGTGCAAACAGATGCAAAGGGTCAGTTCAGATTTACTGCACCGGCAGGACCGTACCGTGTAAGGGCTTCCTATATTGGTTACAACCTCGCAGAATTAGATGCTGATATTCAGGAAGGAAAGACCACGCGATTGAATATTGTTTTAACGGGTAGCAATAACGTACTTCAAAATGTAGAAATATTAGGTAGAAAAGAAAGAAGCTACCGTAATAAATCAGCGTTTACCGGTACAAAAACGGAGACCCTGCTAAAGGACGTTCCGCAAGCTATCAGCTACGTAACAAAAGAAACAATCGATGACCAAATGGCATTTAAAGTTAATGAAGCTATTAAAAACGTGAGTGGTGTAAATCAGTCTACGTACAATAACAGGGATTTTGTAATCAGGGGATTTGACGCTTCTTCTGCCAGCAAACTCATTAATGGATTACGTGTGGTTACCGAAATCAGGTCACAGACAGTGCTCCCAAATATCGAAAGAATTGAAGTGATCAAAGGGCCTGCATCGGCGCTGTTTGCGAATACGTCGCCAGGTGGAACAATAAACCTGGTTACAAAAAAACCTCTTGACGAGGCACGTAAATCGATCAATGTGGGAATGGGAAGTTTTAACACTTTCCGCGCCGCAACAGATTTTACGGGTCCGATGAACGAGAACAAAACCTTGTTGTACCGCTTGAACCTTGCCTATCAGGATGCAGAATCATTCAGGGTTTTGCAAGGCGGAAAGTCGGTAGTAATTGCGCCTTCCTTTTCATTTATACCCAACGAAAAAACCAGCGTAAATGTTGACATAGTTTATCAGGACAACAAAACAAGATTTGACAGAGGCCAGCCTATTTTTGGCGGTTCTCAGGGTACTGATCTGTATAGTACTGAAATCTCCCAGGCGGTAGGTAAGCGTAACGATCATCATGACGAATTATTTATGAGTGCTACTATGTCTTTGCAGCACAAATTTAATGACAACATTGCATTCAACACCTCTTACGTCAGGTCGCTTTATGATGAAAATTTACTGGAACACCGAGGGGCAAATGCATACGGTGTAGATGCAGATGGTAACGAGATACGCAATATGATTGCTATGCAGGCCATAACACGTCTTTTCAAAAACTACACAGAAAACCTGACGTCGTACTTTACCTTCAATTTTAATACGGGACCGGTAAAACACAAGCTTTTAGTTGGCTTTGACCACATTAAAAACGTTTTCAATGACGATAACTCGACCGTAAGGGCAAGAGGTTACCTCAGCGCTGACGGAACTGCTACTTACAATTCGTATGATCCTACACGGAGGGAAAGGTATCTGATAGTAAACAATATGCCGGTTCCAAATGTACCTCATCTTAACCTGACCAATCCGGATTACGGGATCTCAGAAATGTACAACTACATCAGTTCTGCAGTTGACGATCCAGGTTCGAGAAGTTATATTAATGGCCTCTATATACAGGAGCAAATGACCTTTGGAAGGTTCCAGGCTTTACTCGGTTTGAGACAAGAGTTTTATACAGATGTAATAAACCATGGACGTTCCAATGAAATTAAGACCAAACAAGACGCATTAATCCCCCGCATCGGCCTTGTATTTAAGGCACTTAATGATCTGAATTTATACGCCACTTACACCCAGGGTTATCTGCCGCAATCAGCCGGAACAATCGGAAGTCCCGAAATCTACGGCGGTCCTTTTGACCCGCTTAGGAGTAACATGATTGAAGGTGGTGCTAAAGCTGATTTCCTCAACAGCCGTTTATCATTGACTGCCGCAGTATACCAAATCGTACAAAATAACATCCTCGTAAGCGCTGGAGATGAGGTTAATCTCGATGCCCTACGCCAAATTGGTCAGCAACGTGCGCGAGGCTTCGAATTTGACTTAAACGGTGCAGTAACCAGAAATTTAAATGTAACGGCAAATTTCTCTTATAATGTTGCACAGATCACACAAAGTAGCGATACACAGGAAATCGGTACAATGATGCCTAATGCGCCTAAAAGCCAGGGTGGTTTTTGGGCAAAATATTTATTCACCGGTACAAAGTTGAAAGATCTGGGTATTGCATTGGGTGCAAATTATGCGACAGTCCGTAATACAAACACAATTGGTCTGCAGCTACCAGCGTACTGGTTAGCGACAGGTGCCCTATATTACCAGGTTGATAAGTTCAAAATTAGTATGAACGCCAATAATTTATTTAACAAAACTTATTGGGTGGGTGGCTCTGATTACACAAGGCTGTACCCAGGTACCCCACGCAACTATATGATAGGTTTAGGTTATATTTTTTAGCAGATACAGATGACGATAAAAAAACTCTACAGCCTTTTACATTTATGGCTGGGAATCGCTACAGGACTGGTGTTCGTTATAGCTTGCTTTACCGGGGCAACACTGGCTTTTGAAACTGAGCTTGAAGAGTTAATAAACCCGTCATTTTATAAGAATACCGGTAAGCCCCAACATGGCAACCGGTATTCCTTAGACCAGCTTTTCGAGATTGCAGACAGTGCCGCCGCACCTTACGGACTAAAAGAGATCTCCATCAACAATTCAGATGATTACCACAATTATATCTTCAGCACAAACGAAGTAAAAGATAAGCAATTACTCATTGCTATTAATCCTTACACAAAAGAGATTACCGGTGTACGGAGGGAAGACAGGCGTTTCTTTGTGATTATGGAAGATCTTCACCGGAAACTGCTGATGGATAAACCGGGAAAGCTGATTACAGGGGCTTGCTGCTTGTCGTACCTTATTGTATTGATAACAGGAGTAATTCTATGGTGGCCTAAAAATGTGAAGATTCTGAAACAGCGCACCAAGGTAAAATGGGATGCAAAATTTAAAAGGTTAAACTGGGACCTGCATTCTGTATCTGGTTTTTACGCATTTCCGTTCCTGTTGATTATGACATTTACAGGCTTAACATGGAGCTACGATTGGTTTGAAAACGGCATTTACTTCGTACTTGACGGCAAACTGCCCGAAGAAACAAAATACTATCTTTCAAAACCAGATGATGAAACCAGCATACAGGTATTAGTGCATAAAATCCAAAACGAGGCCGACCGCCTATTACCTTACCGTGGAACCACAGAGATCGGCTTGCCTGGTAAAAAACCAGTATTTAGTGTTGAAAAAAGAATACCCGGATGGTTGAATGGCAAAAAAGATAAGCTGGTTTTTGATGCTACAACCGGATCGCTGATCGGTACTTTTCTGTGGAATGATCAATCTGCTGGTACAAAAACCAGAAACATAATGAAACCAATTCATACAGGAAGTATCTTAGGAATAACCGGCAAAAGTATTGCTTTTATCACCTGCGTAATAGGTTTCACACTACCTATTACAGGAACCGTAATCTGGCTTGGACGGAAAAAGAAGAAAAAGCCTTCGAAAAAATAGCAGATGACATTAAGGGGAACGAATAAAAAGATGTAAATTCATTTCTAGTAGCAATACACACAACTCCAACTGCTAGATAATTTATGAAACAAAAAACACTTTCAATACGGCCATTTATTGGCGCAAAAGATTTTGAACTTTCGAGAAGTTTTTACCGCGACTTAGGTTTTGAAGAATTGCTGCTTGAACCGAAATTGTGTTTATTTAAAAGCGGAGAACAGGCTTTTTATTTACAGGATTACTATGCAAAGGAATGGATAGAAAATACGATGCTCTTTATGGAAGTAGAAAGTGCAAACGACACTTATCAAGAGCTGTTTGCACTAAATCTTTCAGCCAGGTATAAAGAAGTAAGGTTGGTCCCTGTCCGCGTTGAGCCCTGGGGCAGCGAGTGCTTTTTACATGATCCTTCTGGCGTGCTTTGGCATTTTGGGGAGTTTACCCAGCAGACTTAACTCGGTTTTCCTCTTCATTGGATCCTGTTTTATGTTGGCGCACCTTCACCTTCCTGTTTCCAAAATTATAGGTTAGGTTTAGCCTGATTACGCGTGAATCATACTTTTGCCTGTAGCTAAAGTTATTGTTTAAAATCTGGCTGGTTGTGCGGGTTCTCCGCGTATCGAAAATATCGCTTACTGCCAGTTTAATGTTCAATTTTTCTGCAGCAAATGATCTGCTGACACCAGCATCCACAAAATAATTTGGTTTGATACTCACCGATCCATATACCCTCGAGGAAGTGTAACTACTGATTACTTCAGCTTTATATGCTCCTACAGACAAAGTTTGTAATGCCTTTATCTGAAATGCCGCTTTCCCTGTGTTCAAGTGCTGCCCCACAATAGTATCTGTTTCAAATTTGCTGTAAAAGCCATTGAAATCAATGTTAGCTGTCCACCATTTGCTGAGGTGATGGGTTGAATTTAAGCTGAAAGAATAGTAATTACTGCTTTGAAGGTTCCGCTGGGTTTGAAAAGTTTTATTCCCATCCGTTAATACAATGTCTGTGATTGCATCGCTGGTATGGCTATAAACAAGGCTTGCATTTACACTTTTATTATAAGTATAAGTGGCTTCAAAATTATTGGTAAACTGTGGATTTAAAAAGGAGTTACCTTTAAAAAAAGAAAATGGACTGATGTACGATATAAATGGATTAAGATTATCATAGCCAGGCCTGTCTATGCGGCGGCTATACGAAAAGCTAACTTCATTTCTCACATTTAGGGTATGCGCGATGAAAGCGCTTGGGAAGAAGTTAAAATAACTCCTATTAACCGACGTACTACCAATCAAATTACCGTTTGAGTTGGTGTGCTCCGTCCTTAATCCCACTTGTATAGAAGTTTGGCTTATTTGTTTGTTGAAATTAATGTAACCGGCACTAACCTTTTCTTTATAAATAAAATGATTTGAACGGGAAGGGTCATTGATCAGCTCTTCGTCTTTTAACACTTGCGCTTGAAGATTATTGTCGGTTTTCACATTACTATATTTTATACCTGCTTCCAGTTTGAGTGTGCTGCTCAGAAGCTTCGAATAGTCTGCTTTGCCCGTTCTAATGTAAATATCGGAGGGCCTGCGGTTGGTTAAAAATTCCTGCGGGCGTTTAGGACGGCCATCGGCCAATAGGAAATCGTTATGGAATTCTGAATAATCACTATTACGGAACCTTGAGTAATCAAGGTCGATACTTAGCACCTGTCCGGACGTGTCAATCAGAAATTTATTATTGAGGTTCAAGGCAATGTTTTCGAACTTCTGCCTCGTGTCTGACAAACTATTCACCGTAGAGTCTATACTGCTTTCAAATGAACCGATTTTGGTAAAATTTGTACTGTTTTCATTATTGCTATTTCTGAACCCACTGGCAACAAAGCCAATAGTATTTCTTTTGCTCATCTCAAAATCGGCGCCTATCCTGAAGCTATTGTTATGATTCTGATATGGTGTTTTTGTATCTTCCTTGAAAAACGTCTGTCCACCGGATTTAAGTCCAACAATACGGTTAAGCTTTATCTCTTTAAAACGTTTATTATCCGAGTGACTAAATGAACTGAATAGATTTATTTTTCCCTGGTGATGATTAAGGTTGAGACTGCCGTTATCCCTAAAATACTTGCCTGCTGCTGCACCAAGCACCACATTACCATTGGTACCAGACTTGCTATCCCTTTTAAGTTTAATATTTAAAATACCTGAATTCCCAGCTGCATCATATTTTGCAGAAGGATTAGTAATTACCTCTATTGACTTCACCGTGTTGCCATCGGTTCCGCGAAGTAAAGTAGCCAGTTGACTGGATGATAAGTACATTAGTTTATCATTGATCATAACTGACACGCCGGATTTGCCTCTCAAACTGATATTATCATCTTTGTCGATCGTCACACCGGGCGCTCTTTCCAGGATTTCAAAAGCGGAATTGCCTGTGGCCAAGATACTGTTTTCTACATTCATCACCAGGCGGTCTGATTTGCGTTCTATCAATGGCCTCGAAGCTGTAATAGTCACTTTATTAAGTTGATGTGCCGATGCTGATACGTGAAGATCTTCGAGCAGATAACGGTCATTTCTGCTGAATTCAAATATCTTACTCAATGTCGGTAAGAAATCTAAACCGCTGATCTTTAAAATATAACGGCCAGGATGGATCTGTTCTAAAAAATAGCGTCCTTCCTCATCAGTAGTTGTTGCTTTAACCAGAACAGAATCGGTAGCAGTTAACAAAATAATGTTTGCAAATCCTACAGGTTTAGCCTGCTGATCAGTTACTCTACCTGATACACTGATATCTGAATGGACATTCTGCCCAGTAACGGAAAGGGCGCATAGAATGAGGATGAAAAGGGAATACGTAATTTTCAACATGTTTAATGGAAATATTTTAGCGGCAAAAATATTCTTATCGTCCACTACCATATATTACCATAATCGGGGATATTGCCTAGCCGAATTTTATCATATCATCGCTACTAAAGCTATCAAACTGGCATGAATGGAACCAACCACAACGCTACTGCTATGCCTGGGCCGGAGCGTACAAATCAACTAATAGTTTTGATCTGCATCGCAGTTGGAAACGCAAAAAGATGAAAGCAACCGTGAATAAAAAAGAAAACACGAATGAACGCCCGTAAGTGATGTGCCTGACTATGACCTCAGTTGATGGTAAAATGCCTGGATAAAACTGCCTACCAGCTACTTCCTGAACCCCCACCTCCAGACGATCCCCCTCCCCAATCGCTGGAGGAACTCGACGATCCGGAAGAATCTGAAGAACTGGATGAACCTGATGAGCTAGAACGATCTGACGAAGAACTCTGTGAGCTAACACCAGCGGCGAGACCTGCCGCAAACATTCCCTTAAAGATATTCAGCTCTGGTTTCCTGGAAATCGGTTTATTTATAAAATCGCTTTTACCACAAATCTGACAGGTATAATAAAGGGACGCGATTCCTTGCCTTTTGGTAGTAGCCTTAGTTTCCACAACTCGTTTTGTCCTTTTTGCAGTAATACTGCAACATTTTTTACAGCGCCTGATTTTGGTATTCTGATTAAGGTAAGCCAGTTTCATTACAGGATCACCATTTTCTCCCTTCCAAAGATCGTATGCTACGGAACCGAGTTTTTCTTCCATTTGTTCTTTCTCCGTAAGCTCTTCCTCTCGATTATCTTTCATCAAGGTCATTTCGCTGCCGTCGTCCGGAGATTGATAAGGATCATAGCGTAAACGATGCAACCTTCGTTTAGCGCTGATAAATTTGAAGATAAGAAATGGTAAAGGAAATAAAATAGTATAGATAGTGAATCCCCAAACTACGAGCTTTAAGTATTGATATTGCTGTATACGAGTTTCACCGGCCGGTTCACTTGCTAACATGTTGCCAATGGCGAAACTAAAAAATATACTCCAGCAGCAGTAACTAATCAGGAAAAACAAATCCCATTTTACAAAGACTGGTGTGGCAAGGGCAATCACTGATACAATAATGAGGGGGCCAAACAACAAGAAAGGAACCCACCATCCTGAAGCTGAATGAACAACATATTCACCTCTTTTTGATGTGGTATAAGCAGTATAGGCGCCAATATAAGCAAGAAAAAACAATATATCCTGGAACAATACCCAACCCAGTTCAGGATAAAGATTGTCCTCATCTAAAGACTGGTCTACCCCAGTGTCTATAGTGTTGACAACTAATTGTACCCCCTTTAAGACACCGCTATCATAATCACCTTTCTTAAAATAGGGGATCATCAAGCCCTGCTGGATGCGTTGACAGGTTAAATCAGTCAGAAGACCCTCTAAACCATAACCCACCTCAAACTCTATCCGGCGCTGGTCTGCGACAACCAGAATCAGCAAACCGTTATTCTTTTTATGGTCCCCTATTCCCCATTTCCGCAACAACTCTGTTGCAAAATCCTTAGGCACCTGATCTCCAATTGAATTAATCAATACAACAGCGACCTGTGCCTTGCCTTGTTCATTTAAGGGTTCAATTAACAAATTAAGCTTTACTGCAGTGGCATTACTGATGATGTGGTCGGCGTTGCTTACGTAGCCGGTTCCAGTAGTTTTAGGATTAGCGATTTTGTCAAGTCCCTCCTGTGCAAATCCTGGTAATTGAAAGCAAATAAAAAGCAGGACTAGCGCGGAGTTATAAAGATTTTTGAGCATCAATACAGTTAGAGGATTTTAAAAAATCAGTCAATAATCATGCCTCATACTTAATTGACAGCAACGAATATATCATACCAGGAAATTAATACCATTAGGGGTTTAATTGAACGCCCGACTACGGCGATGCATCTAAATAAACAGTGTCTGATTTGCTTTCCGTAAACGTGTGTTCCAAGAGTTCGCCATGTTGCGACCATCGGGTTAAAACAGTATCTGCTTTATAACCTTTGGCAAGAAATACCAAATCGGAGGAAGTGCCTTGTTTATTGACAACCTTGAAATAGCCGTTCTTATTGGTATAAGAGTATTTTGCGCCCGACGTCAAACTTTCTCTAACCTGCACGCGTTCCAAAGGCTTGCCGGTTTCAGCATCAAAAACATAACCATGATAATAATCCTGAATACTGCAACTGGTAATTAAGAGCAGAAAAAAACTTAGCGCTGCCTCCCGCAAGACAGCGCCAGTCCTAGGCGAGATCGCCGTCTTCGTCATCTATATCAAGCCCGTTTAAAGCTTCAAGGTCGTACTCATCTACATTTGTATCAGGATCGTCACTAGGTTCAAGATCCAAATCCTCATTCGTATTCCCGGTATCATCAGCAGAATTGTATCCATCATTTACTTCTTCATTTTTTGGGATTTCAGGCTTTACTGTGTCTTCCGATGAAGAAAGAATTAGATTGTTATCTGCATCCAGCTGTTGTTCTTCGTTCGTTTCCATAATCGTAGGTTTATTATTAAAACACCAGGCAAGGCAATTTAGTTTGGATAAAGAAAATACAAACCATTTACTGCAGGATAGGTTGTAATACAAGCTGAAATAATAAACAGGAACATCATGAAAGAAGAAAATATAAAAAAAGCCGCTAGAATCGCATTAGGTGCAAACCTCATATTTGCTGGTGTAAGCCACCTTACATTCGCCAGGAAAGATTTCCGGGCACAAGTGCCGGACTGGGTGCCCTTAAAAATAGATGATACCGTTGTTTATTCGGGCATAACTGAGATTCTGATGGGTACTGCACTGGTGCTTACTCCTGAGAAACATGCAGAAAAAGTTGGGAAGGTAGCAGCGGCCTTTTTCACGGCAGTTTTTCCAGGTAACATTTCACAACTGACGCATCATAGGGATGCATTTGGTTTGGATACGGACAAAAAACGTTTTTTACGCCTCTTTTTTCAACCAGTATTGATCTACTGGGCACTAAAAAGTACATCTCCTACTCAGCGCCGACTAAAATAATTAATCGCCTGTCTTGATTATTAATTGAACGAAAGTGCAATTTCTAATGAAGCCTCTAACAATAAAAGCCCAGACATTTTGAAACAATGCCTGGGCTTAAGAATTTAGGGGGTCACACCCCTAATCAATGAGAAATGTAAACCTATTTCTTGGCAGACTGCGCAGCTTTCATCAGCCTGATGATTTTGTGAAATACTTCTTTGTTTTGGTACATTCCTATGAACTCGTCTGAATGTGGGCCATATGCAAAAACAGGAACCATAATATTAGTATGGTCGTTTGTACTGAAATGGCCGGTTACCCTGCCTTTGTTCTGATTGGCAGCCAAGAGGCTTAGCCCACCCGTTTCATGATCAGCAGTGATTACGACCAAAGTTTCGCCATCTTTATCTGCGTACCGCATGGCTGCTCCGATTGCCTGGTCCAGATCCAACAATTCTGTGATGAGATATGGAAGATTGTCATCATGTCCTCCATAATCTACCTGTGCCCCTTCAGCCATAATAAAAAACCCCTTCTTATTTGGCGCCAAAAAACGGATAGACTGTTCAAGTGAAGTCTTAAGCATGTCGCCACGTCCTTTTAAAATCGGGCGGGTTACACTGTCTGCAACAAGGACGAGCTTTTTTCCAGGACCTGCAGCTACCAGTTCTGTAAGACCAGGAAGATATGCGTAGCCTTTCTGCTTAATTTTCGTCATCAGGTTTTTATCTGGGTTCTCCAAAAAACTTTTACGGTTAGGCCCAATCAAAATATCTACATTACTATTGAGGAAATCTGCCGCGATTTTGTCCGACCAGTTTCTTTCAGGTTGATGTGCATAAAATGAAGCGGGCGTAGCATCGGTAATGTCCCCACTGCTGATGATCGCAGATTTTACACCAAATCTCGTTAGCGTGTCTGGTATACTGGCAATAGGCCTGCCTAAACTGTCCATACCTACGTAACTATTATTTGTTTTTTCACCACTGGAAAGGGCGGTACCACCAGCTGCAGAATCTGTGTTGCCTGAATTTGCCGATTTAGTGAGCGAAAATCCGATATGTTTGATCCCTGCCAGGTTCAATTTGCCGAAGTTGGCAGTCAGGGCAGCCTGGATTTGGGCCAACCCCATTCCATCCCCAATAATCAGTATCACATTTTTTACTGTTGTATTTTTGCCGTCAGATTTATAATCAGGTTGATATACAGGATAGGATTTTGTATTGGTATATTCAGTTTTAGGACGGTCATTATAAAACCTGGATAACATCGCAGGATGATCGCTGCCAATCCAATCTACGCCCAAATTCTCCAGTTCTATCCAGGTATTGTAGCTATCTTGCGTTCCCCAGAAACGAAAAGGTTTGTTCATTTTGTGTGCATCTTGCACAACCTTCTGCAATTTAAGGGTATCTCTCACCGCAGGGTTGCCTTTTCCGTTCCAGCCTGTATAGGATTTTAGATCGTCGCTAATCATAGCAACACGTTTCAGTTGATCAGGTGTATATGCAATGTTAGGCCTGCCGTCAAAGGAAATGAAATCCGGGTAGTTTTTGTATTCTGCTGCTACCGGGAGGTCTCCGCTTAAAACAATTTTGACCGGCTTTCTGCTTTGGGCAGGATCAACCATATCCATATAGCCTTTAAGCTGGGCAATCAGCACAGGGATTACATGGGCATAATCTTCCTTGATATCAATTACCAGTTCAAGACTACGCTCATCCTTTGGGTAAGGCTGGCTCCCATTTTTTTTATAAAGCTGGTAAAGCGGTTCCAGGTAAACACTTTTTAGTGTTTTACCTGGAATAATCTGCCCTTTTTCATGGGCAACATAAAGTTCTCCCTTAGAAAGAAATACATCTGCTTCAATAGAATTCATCCGTGCTGCATAAGCACCGAAGAAAGGGATTTCCTGTACATAATCATTGTGCGAATGCGTCAACATACGTGACGGATCAGTGCGCTGCGCATACAAAGATGTTGCGCCGAACAGCAGAAATGATGAAATGACAGTTTTAGCTAAATACATATATTTTTTTATTAATTACCAGCCTGCGTTTTGTTTAATAATCCCACCGCTGTTGTCGATTTCTTTTTGTGGAACAGCCCATACCGCATGGGTAACCGGGTTAAATGTACGCGCCGCCCAGATTACAGCTCCGCTTGCGCCATGACTTGGTTGTGCGTATGCAGCTTGTGCATCTCCCCAACGAACTAAATCACGGTGACGGTCGGCCCACTCCCCTGCCAGTTCGCATCGGCGTTGTTTTTTGAGTTCCGCTAAAGTTGCACCCGATATTGGGGCTAAACCGGCACGAACCCGGATTTTATTAATTTCGGTATCTGCACTTTTGCCCAGCATCAATTCTGCTTCTGCTTTAATCAGGAGAATCTCTGCAAAACGAAGCAATGGTGGGTTTAGGTCTGTAGTGGGGTGATCACCATTAGGACTGATATGTGAACCAACGGGACTTGCATACTTGAACGGATCCATGTATTTATTAAATTGGTAACCAGATAAACTATTGTCTGAAGCATAAGTTCTGGTTGCACCAAAGAATGTAAAAGTATCACCTGGTTTGAGTATGGTCACAGACCTGCGTTTATCAGTTGCGTCAAATGCATCATACAACTCTTTTGTAGGCACATAATATCCCCAACCATTATATAGACCCCATCCTTTATTTTCTAACATTACTCCCGGAAGGATACTTCCCCATCCACCTTCACCGCTTGGCGTGCTATAGGCAGACCAGATATACTCAGACCCCCAGTTATTTTCTGCTTTAAAAACATCAGCATAGTTAGTCTGCAATGCACGGTTACCAGAATTGATCACCGAATCTGCATACAGTTCGGCATTGGCATAGTCTTTTTTGTACAGGTATAATTTAGACAAATAGGCCCATGCAGCAACTTTGTGCGGGCGACCGTAGTCGGTAGCAGCCAACGCCGAAAACATTGGTAATAAATTAGCTGCTTTTTTCAGCTGACTTTCTATATAATTATAGTTTGCTGTAATATTCGCAGCCCGTGGTGTAGGGTTAGGGTCATTAGAATTTTCTGGTGTAACTAAAGGTACTCCAGCACGGTCATCAGCATAATTGTAAGACAATTGGAAGTACATGAGTGCACTTAAGAAATTAGCCTCACCAAGATACCTGTTTTTAAGGGTCTGGTCCATAGTGATACCAGGCACATTATTTAGCACGTCATTAGCAGACTTGATAGTTGCATAACGCATAGACCATTGATCGCGGGTATACGAACCAGAAACATAAGCAGAATTAAAGTTCCTGAGATTGTCTGCCTGCCCGTTAGAACGGCCAGTAACCATATCATCGCTGGCATTCATGTACCACATATATCCACGGCCATAAAATTCTTCACCATCGAAATTTCTGTACATGGCATTTACACCTTTCAATGCATCTGCTTCCGTGCTCCAAAAGTTACCTTTGGAAGGCTCTCCCTGTGGTGTGATATCGAGTTGTTTGGTACATCCGGATAACACGGAAACCGTGATCAGGGATGCAAATAATATGTAACAATATCTGATATTCATTTGAGTATTTTTAATTGTAAAAACTATTTAAAAATTAACATTTAAGCCAAAAAGAACTGATCTGGCTTGCGGATACCTTCCAAGGTCGATACCATTAAGTTCTGTACCAACCTCAGGATCAAAACCTGTATAGTTTGTGATAGTGAACAGGTTATTTGCTGTTACGTATAACCTCAGGTTACTGATTTTGAGTTTATCAAGGAACTGTTTGCGCAAAGTATAACCAACTGTTACGTTTTTGATCCTTAAGTACGAACCGTTCTCCAGGTAAAAATCAGAGGTATTGCTGAAATTACCGTTGGCATCACTTGCAGATACCCGGGGAATGGTACCACTTGTATTTGTTGGCGACCATGCATCTAGTATGGCAGCATCTTTATTATAGTTCTGACCAGAAGCGGCGTTCAAACTAGTATATTTCATACCGTTGAATACCTTGCTTCCTTGTACTCCCTGTGCAAAAATGTTAAAATCGAAGTTTTTATAGTTCGCATTGAAACTGAAACCATATGAAAAGTCTGGAAGTGCACTTCCCGAATATTCACGGTCATTGTTGTCAATTTTGCCATCACCGTTTTTATCAACAAACTTTAAATCGCCTGCCACAGCATTTGGCTGAATTACAGTTCCACTAGCCGATTTGTAGTTTTTAGCCTCATCCGTACTTTGGAATATCCCGTCTGTTTTGATTACATAATAACTGTATAACGGTTGACCTACCTGAATTCTTAGGGGGTCAAGCACAGACCTTACAGTCATTTCCGTACCCAGAGGTATTGCTGTAACTCCGTCATTTAACGATGTCAACTCGTTGCTCGATTTGGTAAAAGTCAGGTTCATGCTGTAAGTAAAGGCATGATCATCCTTGTTTTTAAAGTTAATACCAAATTCGACACCCCTGTCCCTGGCAGAACCACCGTTAATCCATTGAGTTGCTACTCCGGTTGTACTGGTAAGTGTCTTTTCAATTAGCATATCTTCTGTCTTCTTTACAAAATAATCTGCACTTAAAGTCAAGCGGTTATCAAATACAGATGCATCTATACCAAAATCAGTTTGTTTTGATTTTGCCCATGTAAGCTCCTGGTTAGACAATACGTTCTCATAATAACCAGGTAGCAACACAGGTGAAGCTCCCATGTAGATCTGGCTTCGGGTCAGCAATGGATTAACTGCGTTAACATCCAAAGTTCCTAAATTACCCAACACACCATAACTACCTCTTAATTTCAGTTGGCTCAACCAGTTTACGTCTTTCAGAAAATTTTCCTTAGACACTACCCAACCGGCAGATACTGACCCGTAATTTTGGAAACGGTTTTGCGCGGCAACCAATGAGGTTCCGTCACGTCTGCCAATTAATGAAAGCAAATATTTAGCATTATAATCATAATTCACCCTTGCTAAATATGATAAAAGTGCACTAGTCTCTTTAAAACTTGTTGAAGGGTAAATTTCGTTTGCATTTTGAAGGTAACGGTAGTCTTTAGATTCGTCATCAAATCCCTGCGCATAAATAGAGGTTCCCTCATAAGTTCTTTTCTGATATGTAAAACCACCAACCGCATCAAAATGGTGCAATCCAAAAGTGTGGTTATAGCTTAAGGTCTGCTCAGTAAGCAGATCATTATCGCTCGAAGATTCTTGAGTTAACCTATTGAAATCGAATATCTTTCCTATCTCAGGCACTTTAGTTACAAACTCCTTATAAAAGATAGACGTTTTAGTAATTGCTAAGCTGGATCTGAATTTCAGGTCCTTCATTAAATTAACTTCCACATAAGGGTTAACATTGATGGTCTGTATAGGATTGCTTACATCCAGGCGTTGCAGATAGGCAACAGGATTAATTACGTCACCATATGCACCAGCATACTGTGCCGGCAATCCAGAAAATGCACCTGAAGGTGTGTAAACAGACACGCTTGGTGGATAATAAAGCGCTGACAAAATAGCACCAGTGTAACTGCTGGTCGTATTTCCAGAGTTACCATTGGTGTTTGAATAAAACATGTTTTCACCAATTTTCAACCATGGTGTAACCTGGTGGGAAGAGTTTAACCTGTAATTGAAACGCTTTCCATAAGTGTTTTGTAATATACCTTCAGTATTACGGTAGTCAAAACCTGTATAAAAATTTGAAGTCTCGCTTCCACCACTCATCCCAAAACTATATTCCTGTTGTAGTCCTGTACGAAAAATTTCATCAATCCAATTTGTCTGAGAAATTTGCCCTTCCGGATAAACAATGGCATTAAAAGCGGGATTTCTTGTACTTCCTGCATTGTCGGCCGCCAGGTTAGAAACCTCTGCATATTGTGCTGCATTTAGTGCTTCAATTTTTTTCCATGGAGACTGAAACCCGGTTTTAACGTCGAGGCTCACAGATATTTTTCCTGCTTTGCCTTTCTTCGTGGTCACTAAAATCACCCCTCCAGATGCCCTTGCCCCGTAAATAGCCGCAGAAGCATCTTTCAACACAGAAATAGATTCGATATCATTTGGGTTTAGGTTGGGTGTTCCTGTAAAGATAGCCCCGTCCACTACATAAAGTGGTGACTCTCCGTTGATACCTCCAATTCCACGTACGTTTACTTTTGGCGCGGCTGTTGGGTCTCCACCATCATTTACCACCGTCACACCCGGCGTTTTTCCCTGCAATGCTTCAGTGAAGTTTCCTAGAGACCTAGACGTCAACTTATCAGTCTGAACTTCAGATATTGCACCCGTAACGGTCGATTTCTTTTGTGTACCGTAACCTACAACAATTACTTCATTCAGGTTTCCAGCGATAGGTTTCATAGTAATTACCAGTGTTTTTTCACTTGTAACAGTAAGTACTTGCTTTTCGTAGCCGATAAAAGAAACCTCAAGTACGCTGTTCAAAGGTGCAGATATTGCAAACATACCGTTGGCATCTGTCGACACTCCATTGGTAGTGCCTTGTACCTTTACACTTACACCAAACATTACCTGGTTATTTTCATCAAGTACTTTACCTGTAATAGTAATTCTTTCAGCGCTGTTTTCAGTACCCGAAATCACAACTTTATTGTGGTCAACAATCTGGTACAGCAACCGGCCATCCAACAATTCGTTTAATATTTGCGCCAAGGGTGCTTCCTTAACTTTCAGGTTAACCTTCCCCAGTTTCTTTAACGATGCGTTGTTATAGAAAAAGCGGTAGTCGCTATCATGCTGTATAGCAGACAATATGGTACTTACCTCTGTCTGTTTGACATCAAAGGTAAAAGTATCCTGTGAATACACTTTTGCTGCCTGGACCTGCACACAGCAAAGAATTGTAATGATGAACCCTAGCTTCATTATCGTGAGAAATTTCAGACATGGCGATGTCCATAGGGCAGAACCTGCCCCTTTGTTTTTTTTCATATATTTGTTATAAGCTGATTAAAATTTGGAGTAAATGTTTCGAAGCCTTACTCCTTTTATTAATTGATTACGGGGGGTAGAGCTGATGCTCTGCCCTTTTCTAAGGGTCTGAATTATAGTAGATTTTTTCCATACTTGTAATTTAATTGGTGGTTTTAAGTTTTATTGTTGTTTAGTATTTTTAGTACTGCTAAGTATTACAGTATCTTTTTTAATTTCATAATTGAAGCTTGTGCTCATATGCAGGAGGTTTAATGCCCGTGACAATTCTTCATTTTCAAATACGCCTGTAATCAGTTCATTTTTCAAATGCTCCTGTTCAAAAATCAGTTTCACATTGTATTTACGTTCGATGATTTTAGCTACATCTTCAAACGAGGTATTATTAAAGGCGAACTTGCGGTCAAGCCAGGCAATTTCCTCAATATTATCTGTGGGCTTAACAGCAACCGTTTGCAGCTTATACTTTAACTCGCCCGGCAAATGTGCTATTTTTGTGTTTCCTGCGCGTTTTGCCACGGTTAACTTTTCATTCGGCGAAAGCGTAATGAGTTTGTCAGGCTCATTGTCCATCACTACCTGCACCTTGCCGTGGATCAGTGTGGTTTCTACATTTTTGTCTTCCTGATAAGCCTTCACATTGAAGGAAGTGCCCAGAACCCGCACGGTTAAGTTACCGGCGTGAACCATAAAAGGACTGTTCGGATTTTTTGTAACCTCAAAAAATGCCTCTCCAATCAGTTTTACCTGCCTCAGATTTGCCGCGAATTTGATCGGATAAGATAGTGTGGTTCCTGAATTCAGTTTAACAATACTTCCGTCTGGTAAAACTATTCTAGATGTATGTCCATAGGCCGCTGTTATCACACGGTATTTACCTGGCCTCTCTTGCATGCCACTATTGTTGTGATAGGTTAACAAACCTGCAGTAATCACAGTGATAAAAATTGCCGCAGCAGCGATCCAGCTTTTGTACCCAAAAAGAGAACTCCTTTTAACTACAGGAAGCGGGCTTCCCTCCTGTGTCTTGATCTTTGTCCACAATGCGTCCAGCTGAAGTTCTATTTCATCTTCGCCAGGTGTTTCATTCATATTTGTTTTGATGTTGGACATTACCTCATCTATTAACTTGTACTCAGGAAATCTATTGAATAAGGTATCCAGTTCCAGCAACTCTTGTTGAGTAGCCGTCACCGAAATCTTTTTCACCATCAATTCTCTGATCCTTTGCTTTTCCATTTTATACTTTTATATCCTTTATTACAGGACACAATTACTATCCAATTTTCCTAAAAACAGCTATTCTCAAAGAGTAACCCATGTTTAAGCAGAGGACACCAAAAAACTTACTGATTCCTAAAGAAAAACAAACTATTTTTCCATTTGACCAGATTATTCCAGCTTTAAGTCCAAAAACCTGTTAAATTATTGTTAAATCAATATTATATGTCGACCTGTGGCATAGCCAACAAGCAAATCAACACGTATTTTTATCACAAATCAGGAATACTATGGATATAATCATTTTATTTTAGGAATTACACTCAATACCTGTGTCCTTCTGATATAAAAATAAATCATATAATAATTTTAAACCTAATATCATGTACTTCACAAAAATCATGTACGCTTGTTCACTGCTGATCTTCGGGACGTCTGCTTTAAGTTATGCCCAGCAAAGAGAAATACCGCTTGATGGTGCATATAACTTCCGCGACCTGGGTGGTTATAAAACAAAAGACCACAAGACTATTAAATGGGGCAAATTATATCGATCAGCTATACTGTCTGACCTGACCCAGGATGACCTGCGGAAACTTACATCATTGCATATATCAAGGATAGCTGATTTCAGGGGACCCATTGAAGTGAGTTATGCCCCTGATAAAATTCCTGCCGGCGCAACCTATTTCGCCCTGGCTGCCGGTAGTGGCACCGATGGTCCAGACGATTGGGCAGCAATGGCTGAAGAAATGAAAAAGAACCCTGTTGAAGTATCTGACCAGGGCGCTATTGCATACTACAGGAAGGTTGGTTCTTTTAAAGACCGGTACAAACCTCTTTTCGATTCTTTACTAACATTGAATAAAGACAGCGCACTCTTGTTCCATTGTGTAGGAGGTAAAGACAGAACCGGACTCGCCGCCGCATTTATTGAATATGCTCTGGGTGTGGAGACAAAACAAATTGTCGCCGACTATGTGCTCACCAACACCTACAGGGCTAAATACAATAAAATGATTGCTGATATGCTGGTAGCAAAATACCATTTACCTGCTAACCGTGCTGCGGATTATGGACTGGCTAAACCTGAGTTCATGGAAGCAACTTTTGACGAGATCGCTAAAAAATACGGATCTATGGATAATTTCATGAAAAATGAACTTGGGCTTACAGACGAAAAAATAGTAAAACTGAAATCTTTGTACTTGGAGTAAGGGAACAGAAACCGGAGTGGCCTTATTATTTGATAACCAGATCTTCTATCTTTTTGATCGCAATGCTCAGTTGGGCAAACACTGTTTTATTGGAAATATCAAGGATTTGGGCCACTTCATTTGCTGAAAGATTATCTTCTTTAAGCATCTTAAAAATTACCCTGCAACGTGGAGGAAGTTGGTTGACTGCCTGCTCGATTGACATTTTCATTTCTTTGCCAATCAGCAGCTGTTCGGGATTTGGTTCAACTACCAGCAGCTCAAATGATTGCTCATAGGCATTCATAAACGAAGTTCTTTTTGAAGAGATCCTGCTGAGATAGTTAAGCGACGCATTTTTTACGGCCACATAAAGGTATACTGCCAGGTTCCTGATGGTATCCAGCTTCTTTCTATCTAACCATACTTTTAAAAAAACATCATTGACAATCTCTTCTGCAATTTCTTTCTCCTTTACGAATGAAAAAGCAAACTGATAAAGTTTAACTACATTTAGCTTATAAAGCTGGTTGAAAGCCGACTCATCATCAAGAAATTGAATGCGATGAACAAGCTCCTGCATATATAAATTACGATGCATTAAAACTACAAAAAAATGCCGTCATAAGGCCGTTTTCTGCCTCTATTGCGCCAATTTAACCACTTTGATTAATAATTTACTTTCAGCAGCTACAATTTTACTGATCTCGGCAGCGCTTAATGGCTGTGCATAAACTTTAACTTTATCCATGTAACCATGGAATATCCGTTCTGAAGGAAACTCCTCATTTCTTCCCATTTCCCATTTGCTGTCAACTGATAAATTAACCGCTCCATCAACCCTCGCACTGCCAGCTAGTTTACCATCAACATACAGCCATAACATATCGCCTTTGCAAACACCGGCAATATGATGCCACTGATTTTTCCAGTCCGGCGGAAGATCGATGGTACAATCCCCCCTGCCCCATCCACCGGCAAAAAATGTAAGCGTTTTATTGTTATTGGTTTGCAGTACATGATGGTCGCCTTTAGTGATCATGTCTACAAGACCGTGTTCCTCTCCTTGTGGATGAACCCAGCCCATCATACTCAGGCTTTCGCCCATCTGGTCAAGACTCGGCGACGACCCAACTTCAACAAAAGTATCTTCCCCAAGCAAGAGCAGATTTCCCTCAGCTGGAAGTGATTCTTTTGACATTACCACACCATTATTCCCAAAACCGGATCTATCTGTAAGGGTATCGTTTTTCCCGCTGTTAGCCAAGGACAAGTCGAGCAACAAAGAAGAAAGATGATCACTATAGACTTTAAACCTTGATCTTTCTCTCTCAACGCTTATAGCTTTAAGTCCGGCAGATTTTGGCACAAAACTGTGCTTCAGTATTTTCTTTTCCCCAGGATCCAGTGCAAGCACATCTGTGTACAATAATGAATCTTGCAACCGCACGGGTATGCTAAATTCCCTTCTTTTTCCTGTGAGGTTTTGCAGCCCGTAACTAATTTCCTGGTTGCTTCCAAGGGCAATAACGGGTTTCAATGTAAGTGCTGACACGTTAAAGGGATGGGTTGCTGGTGTTGAAGGCTCTACAACAGTAACATAAAAACCAGGCAGGTCGGCGGACTTTAACTCAATTTGGTCAGCCGTACTTACTAGTATGGCCACTTTGCCAGGACGGTACAAACGGCAACTTATAGAATCTGTTATTGTCTCTCCTTGTGCAACGAGACAATGTTTAAATGATAAGGGCTGATTATTGATGTATAACACCACTCTTTTTGTACCCAAACTGCCCTTATTACTGAGACGGAAACGTACCCAAAACTTTTCATCAGGACTTACTTCTATTTCCGTATTCGGTGTCAACACCACCCGGTCTTTTACAGCTTTAACTTTCGGACGTCCTTGCGAAGACTTGTCCTTACCCAGCGTGCTTCTCAGGTTTGCCTGAACCGGGATATAGTCGATGACTTCAATATCAGACGCGGCTTTAGTTTCTGATAAAGCAAGCGGATTTTTATCCTTAGGCCAGGCTTCGTCACTATTATCAGACAATTTGAACAAAAGACTACCACCCTGCGCCACTACTTCATGGGGTAATACGAGTTGTTCATAAGGCTGCTTGTTTAGCAAAAGCTCGTGTACATATTTGCTGTCCCGATGCTGGCCTTCGGTTTCAATAACGAATGTTTTATGGTTGGGCAAATGCAAGGTCACCGAATCAAATAGTGGTGCCCCGATGCTGTATAAAGGCAATCCAGGACTTAGAGGGAAAAAGCCCAGCGAGTTGAAAATATATGCGCTTGACATAGAACCTAAATCATCATTTCCGGGCAGCCCGGCGGGCTCTGCACTGAACCTGTTCAACATAATCTCCCTGATCCATTTCTGTGTAAGGCCAGGAGATCCGGCAGTGTTAAAAAGATAGGGTAAGTGCAGCACTGTTTCATTGTCATACAAAATCACCTCATTGCGCATTGCTGAATCCAGCCTTGCCACAAATGAGGCATCTCCGCCCATCAGGTTCACCAGGTCTTTGCTGTTGTGCGGCACAAAATAAGAGTATACCCATTTATTGCCTTCTTTATAACCGGTCATTCCCGGCTCCAATTTAAACTCGTTCCCTTTTCGTGGCAACATAAACAGCCCTGCAGGATTAAACAAATTCCTATAATTTAAGCCTCTTTTAGCTAAAAGAGCAAAATCGGTATCATTGTGCATTACCAGCTTTGCATATTGCCCCAAAGCCCAGTCATTATAAGCATATTCAACTGTCCGCGTAACAGATTCTGCATTGGAAAAAGGAACATACCCCATCTGGTGGTAAATCTCCATGTCGTTCTGCACAAATGGGGCATCCATGATGTTTTTCTTCATTGCGGTATACGCCAGGTCTTTATCAAACCCCCTGATTCCTTTCAGATAACTATCTACAATAATAGGCACCGCATGATTGCCGGTCATCGATTCAGTGGGCAAATGGCCCGACTGCTGGTATACATCGAGCATGGACAGGATAACATCCTGCTGTTTTTCAGGGTATAAAAGACTGAGCAGAGGATGCAGCGAACGGAAAGTATCCCAGGGGGAAAAACCTCCGTATTCATATCTGCCAAACGTTTTATGTACTTTACCATCGGCCCCTTTGTACTGGCCGTCTGCATCAGATACCACCCAGGGTATTAGCAGCGAATGGTATAAAGCGGTATAAAAAACAGTTTTCTTTTGTTCATCACTATCGGTCACGTCGACGGTCGACAGTTGGGCTGACCATTCGTTACGCGTACGGACAGCCACTTGCTCCAGCTTGTATGCCGCCAACTCTCGGGTAATATTATTCTCTGCGCTTTCATGACTAACGGTTGAAGTACTAATTCTCAGTACAACGGCTTTTGCATCCTTCGCAGATGGCTTGAAAGTAAAAATGTAACCGCCTTTAACCTGAATTTTTTCGAGCAGGTCTTCACTGAAATTGATGACAGTATTTGCTGAGCTACCTCGTATTTTCCGTTTACCGATGATAGTAATTTGTCCTGCGTCACCGACGAAGACCTGAGGTTTAGCACCAGCAGGAAAAGTAAAACGAAGTATTGCCGCTCTGGTTGATGCCGCAGCCTCCGCAATGGTACCATCATCTTTAAGAACTACACGATAGTAACCTGGCACTGCTTTTTCATCCTCATGCGAGAAAGCCCTTTTTGTAGTACCCGCTATAAATCGCGGAGCATCATGTACAGGCATAATAAACAGACGACCTGAAGAACCTTCAGGAAAACCACTGAAATGCCTGAAACAACTGAAATAAAAGATATCGTTATCAGTATAATCATATCCTTTAGCCCCCGTAACACGCGTTTCGGGGCTAATCTGTACACTGCCGGAAGGGGCTACAGCACCAGGATAAGTACCCCCATTACCTCCCCACCTGGTCAAGACCCCGCTTTTTGTAGTTCCAATAAATGGATTTACGTATTTTAAATAATTGTTCTTCTGGGCGCTGGCTGAAATACAGACACTGAGGCATAGAGTTATTACTAAGGTCGTCTTTATTGAAAAAGAGGCGGTTTTGTTCATGAGAAAGTGCTTAACTGTAGCGTACAGATTAAATTTTAATATAGATCTTTTTCTTGTCCATAATATAACCCACTAGCCAGCAAAGCATCATATACCATATTGCAAAAACCAGCGTACCCAATGCCCCCGGGAAAATCGGTTGGTAAAATACATCGTTGATCCAGATGTAAAAGCTAACACCTGGTTTCACCCATATGAGCTGTATGGCTACAAGTAAAAGTTCAGATAGCAGATAGATAGCGAGGGAATTTCTTCCAAACACCAGGAAAAAGTTGCTTCCCCACTTCATGTCTTTCAACTCTATAATATATACAAGAATACCCAGGATCAAAAGGTCCAGGCCAATGGTAAGCAGTACAAAAGGACTGGTCCATAATTTCTTTGCTATTGGAAAAAACTGTCCCCAGAACAATGCGGCACCAATTAATAAGGCCCCATAAATCATTAACATGGCTACAGATTCATAGTTTCTTCCCTTGCGCTGGATATAGGCACCTGCGAGGTAACCCCCAATCACGTTCACAATTCCAGTAAGTGTGCTCAGCAATCCTTCAGGATCAAATGCAACCGGCCCACCCTTATCATGATACAAATGTGCATTGCCTAAAATTAATATATCTAATCTTGTACCGGCATTGCCCAACATGGTATATTCCTGACCGCTAATGCCAAAGAGTTCCATAAAGGTCCAGTAGCCAAAAAGCAGTATCACGGAAATAATTACCGTCACTTTTTTTGAGCAATAATGTACTATGAGTGACCCGAAGAAATAACACAATGCGATACGTTGTAGTACGCCCATAATCCTGGTATTGCCAATCGGGTTAAATACCCAGCTTCCCTCCTCGCGGTGCATAAAAGGAAACCAATACATCAGATATCCCAGTAAAAAGATAATCACGGTCCTCTTAAATATTTTACCCAGGAAAGTGCTGTTGGTTTCGAATTTCTTTTTAGAAAAACTAAGCGCATTGCCTGTTGCAAAAAGAAAGGACGGGAATACGAGATCTGTAGGCGTAAAACCGAACCATGCCGCATGGTCCAGCGGCGCCCATTGAACTGCGCCTGAACCTGGTGAGTTTACAATGATCATGAAACAAATTGTCATTCCCCTGAATACGTCCAGGGTAGTAAATCGGTTGTTGGATAATGCCATTAAAAGTGCTATTAAATTATTAAAATCATAACTAATTACTAATCAATTCATACTCATTCCTGCTTGCCGCATCTTCTGCCGTGATGCTTACCGTAGCAGGGTGCGCACCTTCTTCCTCATAAATGAGCAGGCTGTTCATCCCTGGTTTTAGCCAGGTTTCGGGAATATACATTCCTATTTTGAAATTGATTTCCGGATAGCGGCCTATGTTGTGGCCATTAACCCATACAGAACCATGAGATAAACCCTCTGGATTCACCCTCCATATAAGATGTTGGCCTTTTAATACGGGAAGGGTAAAGCTGGAACGGAAAAACCGGGGCCCCGGAAGATCAGCTGATGCAGAAGTATTGAGCTTCTGCCAGGATGCGGCTTTCTGTATGTCCTGCCCGCCCTTCATTTTCCATCCGGTGATCACCTGTCCATCTCCAATGGTATTGATTTTTACGGCCTGGTCTATTCCACCTTCTTTATCATAGTTTTCTATAAATACTGTTAGCTGCATGGGTTTATCTAATGTTGCCGCATCGGTGATAGAGAACGCAAAAGGATTATTCCAGCCTGACTGGGCCGCTACTTGTTTGCCGTTTATAAAAACGGTGGCATTTTCATCTACACTTTTAAAAGCTACATTGAGTTTAGTCAAGCCTTTTTGTGCAGGAATGACCGTGGCAAACCAGCCAAAACCTTTTTGAAGGTTGAAGGCGTCGGCCCCTATCGTATATTTTTTCCATAATAATGTGTCCAATTGCGGCGCACCGGCTTTAAGCGTTTCCGGCCCGTCCGATTTTAGATAATACCAGTTTTCCAGTGTCTGATAAAAAGGCCCTCCCTTTTTAAGGATTACCTTACCTGATAGTCCTTTTTTATCAAAATTATCAATTGGCCCGAGGTAGGCTGCCATTTTATCGCGTCCATTATGCGCGGTAAATATAGCGATGTTGTGTTCTCCCTTACTAATATCAAATGATACTTCACCCGTTTTAATGTTCCATTTTGAGGTTTGCTTTCCGTCTATAAAAAGCGTTCCCCTATCGCCGCCTTCTACCTGCATAGCATAAATTCCAGCTAAGGGCACAGTAAACTTAGCCCTGTACCATGCATCCGCAGTGATGTCCTGGTCGGCCCCCATTTGTAATGGATCATCGCTGCGCAACCATTTGCTATCGTCGTATCCTGGCACAGCTGGCGATGCAGCGCTTTGTGTTTCCCATGGCGCAAGCACAAGTTTTGACTGTGGAACTGCCTGTTGTGCAGCTACACGATTCACCTTCTGCATCGGTTTCGCACCGTTTTCCAAATAAATGTTTACAGCAGCATCTTCAACAGCATTCAAGGGGTATTCCGCCTTTGCAGTAACCCTGCCCTGTTTCATTGATACGTCGCCCAAATAAGTGACCCCCGTAACAATCGCTTTCAGATCTGGTGTTTCTGTAATCCAGGCTTTATCCATTCCATTGCGGTCCATCACCAAAATGCGGACCTTTTCCTGTGCGGCTTTAAATTCATATACGGCAGGTATAGACCCTTTTACGCCAGTAGTATTTAATACAACTAGCTTACCTGAAACCTTCAGACCTGTGCCAGCTTTAATAACTGAAGGCTGCTGGCTGGTATTGAACTGGAAAAACACCTTATCCAAACTGCCTGCTTCTGCCAAAATTGTTGTGGTTTTACCCTGCTTTGTTACTGCATAAATTCTTGTTAACCCCCAATCCAGCTTAACCGCAGGCGTAAGTTGAAAGTTATGCACCAAAGGATATACTTCGCCCGGCGCCAAATGGAGAGTAATGTCAGGAATTTTATTCCCGGCCGACAGCAATGTTTCGTGTGCAATACTGTCAGTGTTATCAAGAAATATCAATTCTCCTGCTGTGCTTTTCCTGGTATTTAACTTAATCAGTGTATCCGCCTTGTCTAATTCTTTTCCTGAAGCCTGGCCGCCTGTTGGCTTACCCAGCAGGTACTGGTAAGTATTACCTCCATCGCTACTGTTCTCCAGGATCTCCTGAAAGCTACGTGCAAAGTATCCTGCACGCTTAAATGTATAATAAGTTGGCCGCAAATCGCCAGCCTGACCAACAGCAGCGCCGTAGTCATACGAAGCAGCATCTTCGTCGTTATTTGTATAGCCAAAATTTGAGCCGCCGTAAGCCATATAGAAGTTATAGCCGTTTCCGCCGTGGGCAATGATTTTCCATGTTCTGCGGTTGTATAGTTCCGCATCACCTTTCTTTGCGCCATATTGGTTATACCACATACTCCAGTACTCTGTAGAAAACCATGGGTTTGGCCGCGTTGGATCATCCAGCATTCCTTTACCCGCAGGATCCGTCGAATGGTGCACACCACTAAAAAAATAGGGCACATCCATACCCATGCGCAAAGATTTGGTTTGCAGGTGTTTAAAGTAGTTGTTAGGCATGATAGTGCCCCAACCTTTAGGATGTTCATTTTCAAGCTGGACCAGAATGACTGCCCCGCCCCTGTTGATCTGGTGCTTAAATACTATAGGCAACAGCCGATCGAAAAACCGGTCTACATATTGTTCAAACTGCACGTTCTCTTCTCTCACCCGCAGACCCTCTTTAAATTTTAGCCATATAGGATAGCCGCCATGGTCCCATTCTGCACAATAATAAGGTCCTACCCTTACAATGGCGTACATGCCCAGCTTTTTTACCAATGTTAAAAACAAGCCGAGGTCTTTATCTCCTTCAAAATCAAACTGACCTTCCCTTGGTTCATGGAAATTCCAGAGCGTATAAATCTCGACACAGTTGAAGCCGCCGCGTTTAAGTCGCAACAACCGATCGTACCATAACTCGTGTGGTACTCTGGCATATTCCAGACCTGCAGAAACCAGAAAAGTGCGTTTGCCATTGATTATAAATCCTTTGCTATCGAAATCACTGTAGGGTTTACATTCAGCTTTCCCGGCAAACATATGGTCGTTAATGATGGAAGGGTCATCCGTGAGTGCCTGCCCGTTTACCCCGGAGGCACCTGCCATAATCGATATTACCAACAGGGCCTGCAGCCATTTATTTTGCATAAGCCTGAGTAATAACCTGACTGTATTTTGTATAAAGTTTAGTTGAGGTTTCAATAGCATTTCCTTTTGGCTGGGCAGAATAAGCGTTGTCATGGAGATTAACCCATTTCCACTCCCAGTTTTTCACTGCTGCATCAAATGCCTTAAGGTCTGGTTCTGTACCCGCTTTCATTGATTTATCCAGCATGGTAAAAAACATCTGCCATCGTGGTTTATAATATCCTTTGATTAAGCCTGCCCACTGGCGGTTAGAATATTCACGTAACCCACTTTCCTTATCTCCCCAAAGCGTTACTAAATCCCTGGCATTAAACTCATACAGGTTCTTTTCTTTTTCAGTAATTCCGTTGGCGCGCGCTTCAGTTATCCACTTGCCCAGCAAAAAGTCTTTTCGGGTATTTAACAAGAGGTCCATATCGTCCATTAATTCCAGAAAGGCCGTACTGTATTTTTTGTAAGCTGCCGCGTCTTTGTTTTTATATGCAGCAACCATTTGCTGTTGCAGCGGACTTGCATAATTTGCCAGCACCTGCCGTGATACATCTATCATATCGTATTCAAAACCATCACTCGATTTAAGACTGGCACTTGCATCAACAAACAGGCTCCATGCTTTCAATAATTTAAGCGGATCATAATCGATTTTAGTCAATACCCTGTCAATCTTTTTTTCAAAAGTTGGACGGGCAACAATGATGGATTCATTTCCTCCTTCAGTGAGTCCACCGCTGTATACCGTATTCAGCAAAATATCCCATGCCTGGTTCATTTGGGGGCTAATTTTACCGTAGCGGCGTCTTGCATATCCTTTTACCCATTCGTCTGCATCCGTCGGTGTATCTTTCCAAACATTTTCCAGCATCAGTTCAAATAGTGCAGGGTTCTGTTCGATTCCCTCTGGTGCCAATCCTATTCCCACCATATTTTGCGATTCCGGATCATGTAGTGCAATTGCCGGGTCTGCAGCAACGTGCCTCATTCTGCCAAACATACTAATGTTGCCTCCAAAGTTTTGCAGCATATTCCAGATCCATGGTTTACCATAATAGGCTTCTGTACGGTTCCATACAGGATGTGCATCACTATATAAATCCAGGACAATCATCTGATCATTAGGAATAGCATTAAGCAATGCCTTGATTTGCTGCGGTTGCCAAAACTTATTGTTATAGTGGAACATCCAACCCTGCATTACCCAAACTGCTTTAGGATCTGCCGCGGTCATGGATCTGAATACCTTTTTACTCATGTCACTCAGGTATGTTGAGTCGTTTGTCGGCGGAATGTTTTCATTAAATGTATCAGAAGAGTACAAGTGGTCTGTGCCAAATTCTTTCGTTTGCAGGTCAATATACTTTTTACCGATTTCTTCGAACAAAGTATCTTCGGGATCAAGAATAAATACATCGGGGAAACCTGCATCCCAGTTGGTGCGTTTTACTTTAGAAGAAGGATATCGGTCTTTAAATGTTGGCGGAACGTGACCCGTGAAAGCAGAGAGAACAGGTTTCATTCCAAAGGAGCGTTCCCTGGCCAGGATTTTTTTCTGTAGTTCTTTATGCGAGTCCATCCAGTGTTGTGGCAGCGGTCCACCCCATGCATCTATATTACCCATCCATAACCAGGAGAAATATGCCGGTCCGCTGAAAAAACCTTCCAGTTCTTTATCTGTGAAACCCATTGAGCGATATACATCGCGCCATATTGCTTCCTCTCCTGTAATAGCCAATGGCATGTTGATTCCGTTCATCGCCATCCAGTCTATCTCTTTTTGCCATCTTTCCCAGTCCCACCAGGCCATGGTATAATTAAAGGTGCAATAGTTAAGGTAATAGCGGTAATTATAGGGTGTATTTTTATGCACTTTTTCTTCTAAAACAGGGAGCGTTTCAGGCACATTCAGGTTGGTACCGTTCCAGGTAATGTCGCAAAAACAGTAATTCTTTAAATAATAATTCAGGGCGGAAGCGATTGACAATCCGTTATTACCTCGTAAGATGATTTTCCCGTTTTTAGATTCAATTTCAAAAACATCCTTGTTATTTTCGATAGGGATCTCCTCTATAATAAAATCATTCTTTTTATCAGGTAGCACACGCGCAATAAAATCTGCAGATTCTTTTCGATCAATTTGCGCAAATGCATTTGACCCAGCCAGCACTAAACCCAGAAACAATAAAAACAGGTACCTCGTCATATGTATATTTTATCTTTTGATATTATTTTACTATTATTTTAACAATTACATAGCAGATCGGCACAGCTTTAAATAAAACAACCCTTTAAACTTAAATTACGGGTTGAAATAATTGCAAGATCTATCCTAAAGACACAAGAATGTTCCCATTTTCTTAAAGGAATTCAAAATAAATTCGGAATTTGCATTAAAAAAGCAAAGGCCGCAGTACTAGAAAGTATTGCAGCCTTTGCGGACAATTAAATTATAATATTAAATTATTACAAGCCGTAAGATGATTTGTGACTCATTTCCATTACCAAATCTTTAATTACTTCGCGACCGCTCTTCCATCGCTTGAGGCGGTTAATCTCTTGAATTGCGTGTCTATCTTTAAGTTCACGGCCCGGATAATAGTAATCGGGCATGATATCTTTCATTGCATTGTGGATATCTGATGTACAGCCTTGTAACAAAAGCCCTGGGAAACTTTTTACCAAGTCAGCCAGTGCCTCAGCCATACTTGCCGCATAATATGGACAGTTCCAATCATGGCGGTAAGGGTCGTCGCCTTTTACATTCACTTTCTGCAAGGGATGAGAGAGGTCTTCTATAATTTCCACTATTGCGTCGCCAAAAACATTGGAATACTCGGAAATAAAATGGTTCCACCAGCGAGGGTGCTGCGGTAATTCTTTAAGAAGGGTATCGCAAACCATTACACGTATGGGAAAGTGTGGGTTTGCCGGGTCCATAATTACCAACGAAGTACCAAAATGCCCTTCCTTTATCGAATGTCTGCTATAAATAACAAAAAATTGCAGCTGTGTTTCTCCTGCATAGTGCATTTCCGTTGTCAGGTCTTGCACATCTCTTAGCCTGTCCTCAAGAAAGCCACGTTTAAAAATTACATGGAGGTTACCTTCAGATTTTGCCAGACAGCGTTTACTATTTTCGTCAAACACATTCCCGTTGGCCGGGCGACTGGTAAAGTGATTTCCACTGTTGTAGCGGATTTCTTCCGAGTCCGCTGGATAACTGCTAATATCCGCCGTATCACCCGCCTCTGTTTGTTTGTTGGGATGTATAGAACGGAAAGGCACATGCATCCTTTCACTATCCATCCTGCGGGCAAGATTATAAATGCGCTCTTCCGTTGGTGCCAGCAAAGGGTCACCGTTAATAGGATCAAAATAAACACCTACAGCGCGCCTACCCAGGTGCGAAGCAATGGGACGGCTTTTTAATAGTTTCTGAATCGGATGCTGCGTATTCAAAAAGAAATCACGCAGGGCATCATTTGCCAGGTACTCTTCCAATGTCTGATCAAACTGGAGTAGTGTTTTATCTGCATGTTCCTGCACCCAGGCACGTAAAAAATTATCAATTTCCCGCTCAAAACAACGATTAGCCGCTTCAGCGATTTCTTTAGTATACGTGCATTGTTCCATAAAGCTCTTTAGGGGAATATAACAGGCTGTGGGGTGACGGGATATAACAGTCGTTTGAAATCCTACGCCAATATAAACAAGTTTCGCAATCTTTTTTACACGAAAAGATGATAAATTATGTTAAATAATTGCTTACTGTAAACACATCTACCCTAAAGTGCTGTCATTGAGAATAACAGGCGAACGCGAAAGAGCTATAATGAGTACTTTCATCCAAAAAACAGGTATTTAAACACCATTTACATTTTAAATGGATGCAAAAATGCATTATTATCTTTGCCAGTCCGTAAGCATCGTTCGTATAACCAGGTTTGTTTTCTAATAATCCTCATTTTACCATTTATCTGCAAAGCGTGCTGTGGTGTCACATCCATCAACCTGCGGCCAGTTACCGTTTTGCAGTCTTCTGGTATTGCAGTTACTTATGCCGATTGTCGGTGCCTAAGTTTTTGCATTTGGATCATCTGACTGCAAAAAATGGTATGCTGTATTCCGGCTGAAACCTTTGCGCGCTGCGCTTGCAAAATTCCTAGGCCGTCATACAGCATACCATTTTTTTAAGATATTACTTAGATCGTAGCACTGCTACCGTAAGAACACAGAGCTTGTACACACCCGGCGATACCACATCCTGCTACAGTGGTTACTGGAAAATGCATTCATTAATAGAATGAAATTTTAAAACCAGCCAGCCCTTAATACTAACTAAAAGAAGCTCTGAATTCCAAAGGTGATTGTTTGGTTTTACTTTTGAACAGTTTGCTAAACGATTGGGAATGCTCAAAACCCAATTCATAGGCAATTTCACTTACAGACAAATCCGTTGATGACAATTTTTCCTTTGCTTTTTCGATCAGCTTTTCATGGATGTGTTGCTGGCTACTAAGACCAGTGGTAACTTTAAGCAACGATGTGAGGTAGTCTGAAGATAAGTTAAGTTGCTCTGCAAGGTAATTTACAGTCGGCAGGCCATTTTGCTGGGACTTATCCATGAAATACTGATCCAGCAGGGCTTCAAATTTTTCAAGCACCTTATGGTTCGAAACCTTCCGGGTTAAAAACTGGCGATTATAAAATCGGTCGGCATAATTGAGCAGAACCTCAACCTGTGATAGAATAATCTGCTGACTAAACCTGTCAATGTTTGTTTGATACTCACGTTTGATATTCTGAACAATGTCCAATACTATAGTTTCTTCCTGCTCAGATAAAAAAAGTGCCTCCCTTGCAGAATAACCAAAGAACTGGTAATTTTTGATGCTTTTCGCTAGAGGCGTCCCCAGTAGAAAGTCAGGATGGAAGAGCAGCATCCACCCTGACCTGTCCGGCAATTCTGTATTGATCTCTATCCTAAATACCTGACCTGGCGCTATAAAAAACATCGTACCTTCATCAAAATCATAGTTCTGCTGACCGTACCTGAACTTGCCATCTATATTTTTCTTTAACGCGACCAGGAAAAAATCGAAAACCCAGTTAACATTATTGGTTTCTGCAGAATGTATAATTGATCGATAGTCAATAAGACTGATAAGCGGGTGTAAAGGTTTAGACAACCCTCTTGACCGATGATATTCACTTACCGTTTTAATCCTTTTTACCTCGTTATTACTCATATTATGGTATAGCTAATCGATACAATTTAGTGTTTTTATCAATAGTAAGTATCCTTGTTGATCAAAGCCAGATTGCTGAAGGCTTAAACATTTATATATACACTTTGAATATCCTTAATAAGGTCCGGTCCTGTAGGTTGCCAGCCCAGTACTCGCTGCGTTTCATCGCTCGAGGCTTGTACATCGATGGCGGCGAAATGAGCAAAAGATCCAAAATGGGCGGCAGCTTCCTCTTTACTTTTTGCAACAACAGGTATGTTTAGTCCTTCACCAATAGCTGTAGCAATATCTTTAAAAGATACGCCTTGTTCAGCCGCGGCATGGTAACGTGTGCCGCCTGGAGCAGCCTTTTCTAAAGCTAACAGGTATAATTTGGCGGCATCCTGTAGGTGCACAGCCGGCCAGTAATTCAATACTTCATCCTGATAGACAGATACGCCCTTTTCTTTTGCAATACCAATTAGTCGGGAGATAAAACCATGATCGCCCACACCATGTACCGTAGGTGAAAGTCTCACTGCCGATATTCTTACGCCGCGAGCGGCTACGGTATCAACAGCCTGTTCCGTTGCAATTCGTGGGAGTGGCCCAGGTGACGGAGTATCACTTTCGTAGGCAACCCTACCCCGGGGCAACAGACCTAAAGCGGAGGTAACAATAATAGGCCGCTGATCACCGGCATAAAGTTCGCCCAAGGCTTCAATAATACGGCGGTCATTCTCGCAACTTTCTTTAAATACGGTAAAATCGTCATGATTAAAGGCTGTGTGAATAACCGCATCGGCCAACGCAGCGCCTTTACATATGCTTTCTATATCATACAAATTACCGAAATGTGCATCAGCTCCGATCGAGCGGAGTGATTCAGCCCCTTCTTCATTGCGGACGAGCCCTAGTGGTTCATGACCTGCCTGCAGTAATTCTTCAACGATAGCTGAGCCAATAAAACCCGTAGCTCCTGTAACAAATACTTTCATAGTGATTATTTTTCGTTTCAACCTTGCAAGCCTTTAAAAACCTGCGTTTATTTGAACACAAATTTCACGCTTGTTTAATCCGTAAGTGTAGTTTAATCCTTGAATGTTGTAGCCAGTACCGTTATTTTCAATCCACGACACCACAGTGCCCGATCATTTTTGTAATAACACTTATTAATCAAGTGATTTTAAAAATGATTCCTTCAGCCCGAAATTAGGACTATAATCAAGAACCTGAATTTTTGATCATTTAATTTTTTATTATGAAAAAGAAAATCTTGTTTGTGGTCGGTATTGGCAGGTTTTGATACTGGCCCCTTTTCTAGCTTTACCCACATTAGGCTGCTATAATACAAAAACCTATCTTAGTAGGGTATTAAGATGAATAAGAAAACCAAAGATATTCCTGTTAACACTTTGCCCTCTGGAACCAGAGAAGGAATAGTAATTGCGAGAACAAGTACTGACGGACTACCAAATTTTAAAGAAGTAGAACGGTCACACAGGGATAACGGGCATGTATTTATATTACAGCAAAACGGAACTACACATATTGAAATTGATTTCAGGGATCATTTGATAACGGCATCATCCATAATTTACATACATCCTGATCAGATACATCGTGTAATAGGG
>Ga0247815_10000143_pt1 | contig 54003 bp, 33 predicted proteins | sample UWRJL194509B1_FD_181014 | JGI IMG/M metagenome (GOLD analysis project Ga0247815, IMG submission 181014) | Plant litter microbial communities from Arlington Agricultural Research Station in Wisconsin, United States - UWRJ-L194-509B-1 | ecosystem: Environmental > Terrestrial > Plant litter >... | reverse complement strand
CCTCAAAATACAGATGTAATGTTTCTTCAGAATTACTAGTGGAAACCACATCAAAGTGGTCCACTAAAAAATCGGGAAGCATAAATTTTAAAAGTTCAATAGGGGTCATCTTTTATTCTTAAAGTGCGAATTTCTTATTTTATTTTGACATTACCTCCCCAAGGTTTGTTCTTGATCCATTTTTTGTTTTAGATTGGTTCGTAGTTTGGTTTAACCGCAAGGAACGCAAATGGTTTTTAGATTCTTCTGGATTGCTAAGTTCGCAAAGCTGTGCGGTTAGGGTATCAGGTGCAAAATTTAGGGATTAGGTAAAAAGATTAGACAATCTCAGTAAAAAGAAATCTTCTTAAAAGTTCTTGTTGATATTTTGCAGATAGTCAAAGGTTTCAACCTTTGGAAAATGTATCGTGATGGTACGCTGTATCCCAATGGTTGAAACCATTGGCTATGTTTACAAAAAGTTATAAATTACCTGAATAAAGAGAATACACGTAATACATTGGAATTTTGGTTTTTTAAAATTGGATTTTTTTTTAAAAATTATATTTCTATTTACCTCTAAACTGCGTTAGGGATAAAAGCGGTATCCTTTTGCGACACACTATACTTCTGGCGAAGCCAATACACAACCCCTCTCGCAAAAGATTTAGCGGACAGCCCGGCCCGAGGCGGAGGGAAACGCCCAAATTATTAATCTTTCGATGCTGATTTTTTATCTTGAAAAAGACTTTATAAGTATAAAACGTTATTGTTCACTTTTAACAACAGCGTTTATTAATAATATTTAGGGAAGCAAATCTTTAATGTATTTAGTTATTGGTTAACTGTTTTTATTAAATACGATTTGTTATTGAGGTTAAAATGCTGTTGAATTTGTTTAGGTGCTGCGATAACTTCTTTTCGAATAGCATCAAACCATTCTACTTCTTTAGTAACTTCTGCACAGCATTCGTTTTTTGAATTAAAAAAGTAGCTTTTAATACTGATCTTTTCATCTATATAGCAATGTTTCATTTCAACAGAAAAATGTTCGGTAAACATTAGATTTTTATGACTCACAAATTCATGATTACTTTCGTGTAAGCTTAAATGCAAAGTATTGAGTTTTTCTCTTGACAACCCGTTATTAAATAAAAAATGATAGAATAAGCGAATTGTGTATGAAATGTAGGCAGTGCTCTCCATTACCATGTTATCATTTACATCTTCACCAGTAACAATATAATTTTTGGAAATCATTTTATATTTTAGTTAAGGTTAAAAAAAAGAGGTCAGCTATTAAGAAACTGACCTCGGAACATTAGTCATGTTTAGTGATCTTCAAGATCAAAAAGAGATTTATTTAGTCAACAGTGGTGGTAATTTCTGTTGTCTAAATATTTAGTGTATCAAAAAGAGATTATTTAACTAATAAAAAATTGTAATTAATCTTTATTTTATCAGCAATTTTTTTTCTAACCAGGTTTGGTATTTCTATATCAAAGTCTTCTGGTTTCACTTCAAATGAACCAATGGCATTAACCCCGTTGGCAGCTTTTGAAACTTTTATGATTACTGTTACAGGTTTTGTTTTTCCGTGGATGGTGAGGTCTCCCTTAAAAGTGAAATTTTTAGATGTATTAGTAACTTCAGCAATATTAAAATCTTCTATTTTACCTTTTAATGTGGCTTTTGAGAACTTTTCCGACTCCATATAATTTTCGTTGAAATGTTCTTCCATTAAAGCGACTTTAAAGCGGAATCCTTTTATAAGGACCAAAGCAGCGAAATCTCCGGTAGACTGCTCCAAAACGGCAGATACACTTTTATTTTCTGCAGCGACTTCTTCATTAGAAGGCGTTGAAGCCTGGAATTTGATACTTCCTGTTTTTGTGATTAACTTTTGAGCAAATCCATCTGTATTTACCGCAGTAAGCAGTACTAACACCAGGAGTTTAATAAATATTTTTTTCATGATCATTAATTTTCTTTTAATCCGTCAATATTCCATTTTAGAATGATATCGATATTTGCCTGAGACATTCTTCCAGCCTGTGGCATAATCCCCTGTTGTCCTGTTTGTAATTGAATTCTATTTAGTAAACCAGCACTTTCAACTGCCGCTTTAACTTCGGCATATGTAGTAAGAGGTCTGAAACCTGCAGATCTTCCGCTTTGGTGGCAGCCGATACAATTGGCATCAATAATCGCTTTAGCATTTTTAGTATAGCTGAATGTGGCTGCGGGGTCAGGGTTTGGTGTTACTGTGTCTGGCGGTGTTTCAATATCCTGATAGGTATCAGAATCACTGCAACTTGTTAATGCAGCAAGTAAAATTGCAAATGCTATTGCCTTTTTCATAGTTTATTTGGTTTATCGTTATTAAAATACTCTGTATAGGTTAAATCCAAAAAAGAAATCTCCTTTTCCCCAGTCACCAGAGGCATTGGTAAGATATCCGCTCTCACTCATGGATTGTGAATTGGTAAATATGAGTTGGAAAATGTGTCCACCGGTTTCTACATCAAGACCTACTGATAATGGATTTTTGTAAAATTCAGGTTTATCAAAGTTGTGCATGTACTCTAAGTTGACAGATAGCCTTTTTGTTATTTTGTAACGTCCGCCACCGCCAAAAGAAAACTGATTATCTCTTTCGATAGCAGGATTGTACAAGTTTTTATGCACGAATGAGGGTACTAATTCTAAAGACAGTTTTTGATTTACTTTTCTGGATATTAAAAGCTGTTGCACGTATGTCATACGGTGCTTAAATTCTAATCCGGGATATTGGTCTTTTTCCAGAAATGTATTGATATCAGCAACACTGTATCCTACAATATCTACAGGAAAATTGGCATCTTGTCTCATCATTCGGTATTTCAGTCCGGTTTCATACATTTTGTTTAAGGTGTGTCTGGAAAGGCTCACCGATAACCAATCTGTAACGCCATAAATACCACCGAGTTTTGTAGTGGCATTATCAAGACCAAAAAAACTGTCAAAACCGTCTTTAACAGTTCCAAAACGGTGTGAGACTACAAAATAGAATTCTTTTTTGGCAGCCATTTTTGTGGTTTGTAATGTTACCAGCTGTAAAGCTTTAAAAGTTGCCGTTGAGTAACTTTCTTCTACCTGGGTAGAATCAAGATCCTTAAGCAGATCATCCTGCGAGTATGCCATGGTAGCGAGAAAGAGGCAGATTGGGACTAAAAATTTCTTCATAATAGGATTAATTGTTTGGTTTATTTATGGTACACTGGTCTAATTTAACTTCTTTAAATAGTTCATCATAACCAATGCATTTGCCTTTCAATGTTACTTTTTGATGGAGATGTTTCTCTTTTATTTGTTGGGTAAACAGGCAAAAAACAGTATTTTCAAGTGTAATTACAGCATCAGTTTCTTTGGTTACGATACCAGTGATTTCAATAGTTTTATTGAGATATAAGGCATCTGCTTTCTTAGGATCGGAGTTGTATTCTTCAAGTAATTTTGTGGCTGTTATACTGAAATCCGGCATTTCTGATGCTATATTGCGTGCTTCCTTAAAAAGGAATCCGTAATAAAAATACATGCCTGCAGAGGCCAGGATTAATAAGCCCGCAATTACAAATGCTATTTTTTTTCTTTTCATATTTTTAGGTTAATTTTTCTGGCAGGGGATTTTCTTTTATTTCAAACTAGCCTAATGAAGATTAGACTAGCTGAAATAGAGAATGCTATAGAAATTTTACTGAAGCTGATTCTTTAAATTGCAAGTGGAGAATCTTTTACCGGTACCGGCCAGATTCCCGGACTAGGGAAACTAATACCTTTGTTAGCGCCTCTTACGTTGGCATCTTGTCCAAAATAATATAGTGGCCAGCCATTGTACGTTAGTTGTGATTTACCAAAAACGGTAATAACAGAAAATTTAGATTTGTCAAGAATAGAAGGAACCACCATTTTGTCTGTTTCATAAATTGGCCAGACAGCATTGTTAGAAAAATCTGCTTTTGTGAAATTGTTCTTTTTAAAATTATCATTCTTAAAAGTATACAGCGTGATCCCTTTGGCATCTGTAAAGTAAGTTGTTAAGCCATCTCCTTCAGTATAGTCTGATTTGTAGTTTTTCTGGTCATGGCCTTTCAGCTGGCTTCTTACAATCATGATCGAATAATCCGGTTTGGCTATAAACCAAACACCGCCAACTCCGTCTCCGGTTGTTTTACCTGCACTTTCTAATGTATTGGCTCCGTTTACATTTGGTGCGTAATAATATAATGGCCATCCTTTGTAGGTTAGCTGCTTTTTACCCGATGTAATGGTGATGGTTCCAAAGTCTGACAGGGTTAGTCCTGTGCCTAATTTATCAGCAGTTAAATTATCGACATTAAAGGCAGGCCATACCGCTTCACATCCTCCTGTACAAGAGGCTTGTCCATTAGCATCTGTTGCGAAAAAATACAAAGATCTTCCGTCTTTATCAGAAAGATAAGTTCCCAAAGTCGCACTTGTAGAAAGGCTAATCTCTTTTTTTACTTCAACAGTAGGAGGAGTGCTATTATCGTTGTCACTGCTGCAGCTTAAGAAAAATGTTGTTGCTATAAGAGCAACTAAAGCGAATTTAATTTGTTTTGATTTCATTGTTTTACTTTTTGATAAGGTTCAAGAGTAAAACAGTCATGATGTAAATTACCCTACCAAAAAAATATTATTTTTTCAAAAAAAAATAAAAAAGAAGGGATGTTGATTTCTTACAAATCACATAGATTATGCTATAAAGAAATTCTAAAGCTCACATTTGGAGTTCTTTGCAGGGCAAATGTTTCCACTTCTTCAATAGAAGTTGTTAGGGAACTTATTCTGTAATATTCGCTGATTTCATTTTTCCTGTTTAGGATATTTAAAATGGAAATACCTAATTTGTACTGAATTCCATTCGCTGTTTCCCATTTATAAGTCGAGGAAATATTAACCTGTGAAAAAATATGCAGATTGGTATTGTTTGGTCTGTTGTACACTAATACAGGATCCGAAAGATCAATTTGGGAAACATCCGGAGAAGTTTTTGGTCGGCCGGAAGACCATTTGGTTCCTACGGCAATTTTAAAATTGTTTTTCTCATAAATTCCTGCCAAGGATATGGTATGCGTTAATTCGTAGTTATTGGGGAAACTATGAAATTCGTAATTGGTAAAATGGTAGTTATTATTGTTGTATGTGTAACTAAGCCAGGTTAGAAAGTGATTCATTCTTTTTTGAATCAGGACTTCGGTTCCTATAATTTCATAATCGCCAGTTGTCTTAACAAATTCTAATTGGTTTTGAAATCCCTGACTGGAGGTGGTTATGCCGCTTACTTTTTTATAAAAATTTTCCATTCCCAAGAGCCAGTCTTGCTGTTTATAGAATAAGTTTAAGGAAAGCTGTCTGCTTTTTATAATAGGAATAGTGCTGTTATTGGAGACAATCCAGCGTCTTTTTTCAATACCGAAATAATCTTTCTGCAAATCGATGATCTGCTGTGAGTTTTGGCTTTTCAGCTCACCCAAAAGTTCTAAATTTACACTTTTACTAATGCCATAGCTCGCTTGCAGTCGGGGTTCCAGACTGTATTTTTTAAATTTTTCAATATAATTCGTGCGCATTCCGGCCTTGATATAGATTCTGGAAAGCGTGTCATTGTATTTTCCTTCCAAAATTAAGGCGTGGGTTCTTAGCACGTCTTTTACCCTGCGATAGAAATCAGGATTAGTAACCCGCTCCAGATTGGTAATACCTATTTCGTTGTATTGATACCCATCGTTGAAACTAAATTTCGAGTTAATTATATGGTTGTTCTCTATATTAATTCCATTATTGTTAACCGTGTTTTCCTGGATCACGATTTGATCTCCCATAGTCGTTTTTTGGTTGCCCAAAAGTTCATAGGAAGAGTTGTATATATTAATTTTAGTTGTATTAAAGTTGTTCCAGTTTCTTCTCCACGACAGATTCCCGCCATAATTCTGCTGACGTAAAACATTGTTTTCTGATTTGTTCATATTGTATACTGTGGCACTCTGAAAAACTTCCAGATTATCCTTAATGGTAATTAAGTCCAGTATTAACTGATCTTTATTTCCGATTTTTTGAGCATATTTCAGGGTCGCATCATAGAAGCCAAATTTTTTATCACTTTTATAGTCGATATTTTGGTTTTGTGAAAAATCAGTGATTGTTGTGTTTTGAAATACTTTATCAAAATATTCTCTGTAAGTTGGGGTTTCTACATAATCAGTGATTGATTTTCGGGCCGAAATTTCGATATAGCTTTTTTTCGAAAGATTATACTTTGCATAAACATCAGCATTGATCATATTGATTCCTGCACTAAAGGAGTTTTTTTCCGGTGTTTCAGGAGTAGAGGAAATCGCGACTACACTCGACACGCTTTCTCCGTAAAAAGCAGAGCTTCCGTTTTTATAGATCGAAATGGTATACGCCAGATTGGGATTGAAAACGGATATCAGACCAAAAAAATGTCCGGTTTGAAACATTCGTATTCCATTCCATAAAAACAAATTCTGATCGTGCGTTCCACCGCGCACATTGATGCTGGCAACACTTTCATCAAGACTGTTTACACCAGGAATTTGCTGCATGGTTTGCAAGGCATCTGGTTCGATAAGTCCGGGAAGAATACCAAACTTCTTGGGTTTTATTTCAAAAGAACCATCAGTATTTTTTGAAATTCCCGAAGCGAGAACAGCATTAGCCTTAATTTCTTCAAGGGCTGTAATTTCAGGTTCTAATAAGATTTGCAGGCAATTATCAGCATCTGAGTTACTCGCTACTATTTTTCGGGTTGTAAATCCTACATGACTAATTAGAAATGCAGTATTGCCCTTTTGTTCCAACTCGAAATAACCGTTGGAATCTGTACTAAAATGGTCTTTACCTAAACTGATATTGGCGTTTTCAAGAGGTTTACGGTCTGTCGATGAAAAAACGTATCCGCAAATTGTACTGGATTTGGAGTCTTTTTTATAAATATTAATGAATTGATTTCCAATATTCTCAAAAGATAAATGGGTTTTTTGAGACAGGTATTGCAGTTTCTGGTCCAGGGAAAGTGATTTTTTTGGAGGATATATTTGCAGCCCGTCAATAAGATCTCCGGTATAATTAAAACTAACCTGATGCTGTTTTTCGATAGCAATGATAATTTTTTTAAAAGGCATAACTTTTCCTTTGTCCTGAGCAAAAAGATTCAGGACAAAGAAAAAGGCAATAAACAAAAAATGAAATTGTTTGGGGAATAACATTTATTTTTCGTCAAAAATTATGGTATTGTTGGAGGTTTTCTTAGCCTCTAAATGGTACGTTGTACTAATAATCTGCAAGGCTACAGCCAGGTCTTTAGCAGGTAATTTCCCGGTAAATAAAGCGGTTGTATCTTTGGTATGCAATTCGATTTTAATGTTATATTGTCTCTGAACTTCGTCTAAGAGGCTTTTAATATTTTCTTTATAAAAACAGATTTGATTGTTCATCCATTCGGGCTGTAGAGAAACGACACTTCTTTTGATTTGTTTTCCGTTTTCAAAACTAACGCTTTGCCCGTGCGTTAAAAGAATTTGAGTGTTGGCATAATTTACTTTTACACGACCTTCATAACATACTACATCAAACCTGTTTTTTCGTGCTTTTACGTTAAACTGGGTTCCTAAAACCGTTACTTTGCCTAAATTGGTGTGTACTTCAAAACGTCGGCCTTTGGCTACCCTGAAGTAGGCTTCTCCTTGTAATTCAAGATGTCTCCTGTTGTCCCAGTTCCATTTTTTATACTGTATTTCTGAACCGGAATTTAGTACTACTTCAGAATTATCAGGCAAAGAAAAAGTGGTTCTTTCTCCAAAATCTGCTTTTTGTGTTTGAGGAACCAAATATTTCAGCGCAAAGGTAATCCCAAGGGCCAAAACAAAGATAGCGGCTGCTCGAAATGCCCATTTTTTATATAATGGAACCACCTTTGGAGTTTGTTTTTTCTGGCTTAAAATGTTCGACAACATCGCATTTTCATCCAGATCAGCAACCTCAAGATGGTCTGTATACATTTTTATCTTTTTGTATTTTTCAAAATCGGGGCTTGCTTCAAATTCAGCTAATTCATCCGGAGATAAATCATTGTTGAGCCATTTTGCCAATAAGCGATTTTTTTTCATTGTACTGCTATTATATCATTAAAACAATTAGAACTAATTTTACCCTACTTTTTTTATATATCAATTTCTTTACGCAAGCTTAACAAAGCCAAATGAATGCGTTTTTCTACTGCCTTTATGCTAATGTTTAACTCCAGGGCAATTTCGCTGTATTTCTTTCCGTCGATGCGATGCATCAAAAAAGCTGTGCGCTGTTTTTCGTTCAGGTTTTCAATGGCTTTTAAAAGTTTAACCTGAAATTGTTTTTCTTCCAGTAGATATTCAGGATTTTCATTGGTTTTGTCTAAGCCGGTAAAGTTTTTTTCATATTTCAATACCACTTTCTGATGTGCAATTTCGTTAAGACTGCTGTTATTTGCTATAGTATAAATATAGGATTTTGCTTTTTCTAATGGAACCGAAGCACAGTTTTGCCAAAGTTTGACAAATGCTTCCTGCGCTACATCTTCTGCCTGATCGATATTACCAAATTTGTAAAAAAGAAAATTCCGAAGCGCTTTTACATGGCTTTTAAAGAAAGACGAAAAGACGATTTCGTCGCAAGTGTTTGATGGTGATTTGTCTGGCATTTAGATTTTCAGTTTACGTTGCAAAAGTATTTGTTTTTAATTTAAGTAGGGTAAAAGCAAAGCTGATTGTTTTATAGAAGTATAAATGCGATTACCTTTTGATGTTTTAGTACAGAAGAAGTAACGGAATCCTTTGATGTCGAATTTATTAAAAAGCAATTCTTGAAATTTTATTACCTTTGTAAAAATATAAATATGTTCCCTTTCAAAAAATATTTACTATTATCCGTTTTCCTGTGCTTGTTGTCTTGTCAAAATGAAACAGAAGATCAGGACAATCATATAGACGGAACCATTACCAATACTTCTCCTCTTACTACTTATTTGCAAAGGGTTGCCATGGTTCCTACCGTGCAGGATAATGTAATAGACGGCTCGAGTTATTGTACTATAAAACTCCCTTACACCGTTACGGTCAATAATACACAAATTGCGCTTACTACCAAAGCCGATTATCAAAAAGTAATAGACAATATCAACGCTAATGGTTATGATGATGATATTGTAAATATAAGTTTTCCGGTTACTATGGTGTATTACAACTACATCCAGAAAGTGATTCCCAACCAGGCTGATTTTAAGGAATTAATTGATTACTGGAATTCTTACCCGGATTTGTTATCTAAAATCAACGGACTAAACATTCATTACCCTATTACGATTAATACTTATAACAGTGCCAATCAGGTGGCAACTTCGGTACCGATTGCAAATGATCAGGCGTTTTTCAATTTTGTAAAAAACCTGAATTCGAGTTCTTATATTGCTCTGCAATATCCAATTTCCATAACTGATTACAACAACCAGACAAAATCAATTACAAATAATCTGGAGTTCGAAAATGCTATTAAATATGCGATTGATTACTGTCCGGAAAACAATATGTCGATAATCGATTTTACTGCTACGCTGACGAATGGTTCATGGGATATTCCGTATTATTTTGCCGATTCAGAAAAAACTTCGCTTTATAGCGGTTATTCTTTTGTTTTTAAAAGTGACCAATCTGTAGTGGCCACCAAAGGAGGTATTTCTGAAACTGGTCAATGGGAAAGTACGGTACAATATGGCGTTAGGGAATTGAAAATAAATTTTAGTTCAGCAGGACTCGGTAAATTGAATAGTAGCTGGAAATTGTTTGAATTTAATAGTTCGCAGATACGACTCCGCAATGTAAGCGGCAGTACTCAGTACCTTTATTTTGAAAAATAAATAGTGAACATTATTGTCATTTTTGGATAAGTTTTTGTTCACATTTATTGGTAGTCTGTAAAAATTTAAACCCCTCATTTTTAGAGTTTGGATTTTATCCTGAAGCAGGGATGGGAATTTCTTTTGAAAATGGATTTTCTAATTACCTGTAAACCGCGTTAGGGATGGGAGCGGTATCCTTTTGCGACACACTATACTTCTGGCACGGCCAAGCCAAATCTCTCTCGCAAAAGATTTAGCGGACAGCCCGGTCCGCCGCGTCGGAAACGCCCAAATTACTTATATTAGAAAATATCTTATATTCTGGCATTAATTTTCGCAAAGCAAAAAAACTCCATAACCAAAAGAAGGAATGTTTACGTTATCCGGATTAATGGATTTTAGAAAGCATCTTCTTTTGTTATGGAGTTTTATAATGTATGGATTATAAACTTATAGCATCTATTTATGCTCTTTTTTCTTCATACTTTTATTTAAGAGAGCAGATAAATTTTAAATTTTATTTTCGTCTTCAACAGCATCCTGCCATTTATCCCAGACTTTAATACCTGCATTGTAGCCATCATAACCGTAGTTCTGACTTAACTGTCCTTTAATATTAGGTTCTATAGCAAGTCTAAATGGAATTGGCCAGTAATTATTACGTTTGTCCATAGAATAAAACTTTACACCTGGCTTAATAGAAATACCAGCTGGATATTTGTTATAAAGAGTATAATGTACAATACGTTGGTACCAATAACTTCCTCCAACTGCATCTGTTCCGGATTGTTTGTCCCAATTATCTTTACTGTAAGTTTGGCCCCATTCATCTGGTTTTCCGCTAAGAGCCAAACAGTGTGAAATACGTTTTAGCTCTACATTTCTCCATTCTTCGAGATAAAGTTCTCTTCCTCTTTCTGCGCAAATGTCACCAATAGTTACAGTAGTATACATTTGCGAAGCTTTTGCTCTTGCTCTTACAACATTTACATCCTGAGCTGCTCCAGAGGTATTACCTTGATAAAAACGCGCTTCTGCACGTAATAGGTAGGTTTCGGCTAAACGATAGATGTATAAATGAGCACTAGCTCCTGCAGTAGCGCCCTGAAAATCATTGGCTGCCGGATTCGCTTCGGCTACAACATCATGCATAAAGATTTTATAATGTGGGAAATCATACCAATCACGAATAGAATCTTGTGCTAAGAGTTTGCCGGAGGCATCCCTCATTCTAAAATTTTGTCCAGCCCATGTCGCACTACCACCTGCTCCGGGAGCATATTTAAGATCTTCCATATTCACCCAGTTTCCAACCGTGCTGTTATGTCTAAGATCCTGTTTATCCTCGATATGATTTACAACCCACATAGGATGCTGTGAATAATAAGAACCACTGATAACACCAATGCCGCGTCCTATTGCTCTTTGATAATCATATTTTGCATTATAATTCGTTTTATCGGTTAGTGGAAAACGCGGTGCTGCTGTTTTACCATCAGGAGTAATTAAATTAGCATCATTCCAGTTAGGTCCAAAAATTCTCATCGAAGAAAATGCTAAAAATGATTGTGCTCCTCCATTTGGTGCAACCAGTATCGCTTCAGTATTAGCAGAGATCACCTTGTTCTCAGGTCTGTGCAAATCCCAGATCACATTTCTGGTAATAGGCCATGCAGTAGGATTTCCTCCCGGATCAAAAATTCCTAAAGTATTTTGTACCAAAGAATAACCTGATTGATTAATCAAAATATTGGCTTGTGCTTCTGCATCGGCAAATCTTCCGGAGGCTAAATAGCACTTAATTAATAACTGACGGCATGCACCTTTGCTCACCATACCTACATATCCTATTTTTGATTGTTCCGGTACAAATTGTACAGCTTTCTCCATATCAGCTGTAATCATTTCAATGATCGCTTCCTTTTTAGTAGAGTAGTAACTCTGTTTAGGAACCGACAAGATTTTGGTAATCAAAGGAATGTCTCCAAATTGATACACCAGATTAAGATAACGATAGGCTCTGTGAAAATAAGCTTGCCCGATATATTTATTTTTAACTTCTTCGGATAAAGTGGTCACATTACCAATAAAAGTTAGTACGGTATTCGCATTTTTAATACCCGTATAGGCTTCTGTCCAGAGAAATCCAAGATAAAGCGCTTCTCCGCCTGCGTCTCTTCGAAAATCTCCTGTAGGAACAATAGTATTGGCGTAATCAGCAATATTACTTCCGGTATCCGTTTTTCCGTAATGAGCCATATCAGAGAAAAGATATTCTGAAGCAATAGGCACACTTACACCAGAATAACCATAGTGAATATAATTATTACGCAGTTGTTTATCACAAAGTGCTAAAGTGGCCTGCAAGCCAGCTTCGGTATTAAATGTATTTTCAGGTTCGTAAAACGAAAGCGGATCTGCTTCGAGAAAATCTTTTGAACAGGAACCAAACAAGGCAGCCAGTACAATAAAAGGTACCAGTCTTGTAATTTTATTTTGTATATATCTTTTCATTGTTGATAATTATTAAAGTTGGAAATTAAAGCCTAAATTAAATTGTCGTGTAGCCAATCCTCCTGTTTCCGGATCTCCAAAATATTTCCATTCTTTCGAGGCAGACCAGGTTGCAACGTTTTGAACTGAAGCATAAATTTTTATATTTTTAATATGCACGCGATCTAAAAGATCTCTTGGAAGCGTATAAGCTAACGAAATGTTGTCCAGACGAATAAAACTGCGATCATACAATTTTCCTGGTGCAACAGGAGTTCCTGCAGGTCCTTTAGCGTCAAGACGTGCCCAATCATTAGTTGGGTTGTCAAGTGTCCAATACGGATTTACGTATGGATTGAAGTTGAATTTATATAAACTGGCATCGTTGAAAGTATTCATATAATTTGAATTAAGTGATTTACCTCCCACATTGGAATACATACTGATTGCCAAATCCCAATTTTTATAAATCTTAAAGTCGTTGCGCAACGACCACTGTACAGGAGAATTTGAATTTCCTAAAAACTGTTTGTCTTTTTCATTATAAACCGCTTTTTTATAAGGAACACCATCTGGTCCTACAGCATCTACATCGTCTGTAGTATAGCTGTTGGCTACTTTTGGATCTCCGGGACGCTGTCCGTATTTTTGAGCTTCTTTCCATTCGTCTTTTTGCCAGATACCAGTCACGCGATAATCCCAGATTTGAGAGATGGGTCTGCCTATAAACCATCCGTTAGCTGAATCGTTACCTTCTTTTTTTCCAATAACATTTCCATTGTCATCCTTAATATCTACCATATTACCGTATAATGAGACAATTTTATTTTCGTTATAAGATATTCCAAATGTAGTACGCCATTCAAAGTTTGGTTGTTTCATATTAAGAGTGCTAAGACTTAATTCAAAACCTTGATTTTGAACCTCTCCAAGATTGGTTGCAATGGATGAAAATCCAGTAAAACCAGGCAGGGATTGACTCATAATCATATCATGAGTAGATGATTTGTAGAAGTCTAAAGTAGCCGTTACACGATCCTGTAAGAAGCCTAAGTCAAGACCAATATTTGTTGATGTTGTTTTTTCCCATTCCAGACTTGGATTTGCCATACGATCAAGTGCTAAGTACTTAATTTCAAGTGCTTTTCCTGAAGGGTCTAAATAGCCCATTGTTCCGGTATTTACAAGGTTTGCAAAAGAAACGTAAGGATCTGCAAGTGACCTGTTTCCATTTTTACCCCAGGACAAACGCAATTTACCTGTGCTCATCGCATCCCAATTAAACCAGTTTTCATTTTTAAAGGTCCATGCCACTCCAAAAGAAGGGAAAACGGCGTAAGGATTTGAAGCTCCAAATGCTGAATATCCATCTCGGCGGACAGTTGCTGTTAGCATATAACGATTATCATACGAATAGAAAAGCCTTGCCATCAATCCATCTGCCGTTTCATGCGTGTCGTTTGATCGAATTGCGCTATTTGCCATTGTTGCAGTATTCACCAGATGAAATCCTAAAGCATCTGATGGCTGAATATTATAGGCGTCCATTCCATCTGACCAATAGCGGCGCTCTTCTGCTTCCTGAACAAAAGTGGCTACGATGTGATGTTTTTGAGCAATTGTATAATCCCAGGTTAATGTATTATTCAGGTTGTAATCAAATCTTGTAGCATTATTTCTATTTGCTCCAGTGGTAGCTGCAGGCCAGTTTGGGTTTTGTGTTGACCTGAAATAACGATCGTGATAAAATTGATAACGAGGAGCAATGTTAAATGAATAAGTAATGCCTAAAGGCAAACTTACCTTTGCATTAAAAATGGTATTCAATGTTGTATATCCCGTTTCTTTCTCAATAAATTGGCGTTCGTAGTAATAGTTATAATTCTGCCCGGAAACATTTTTCCCCATAGGCTGTCTCTCATAATTGCCATTTGCATCTCTAAAGGTTCCAAATGGGCTGGTTCTCATCATATTGTTATCTCCGGCGTTTGTACCTAAAGAGGGAGTAATATCTCCGTCTGATCGGTCCTGAAAATTAACGTTTATTCCAAGATCAAGCCAGTCTGTAACTTTTGCATCCACTTTCATATTAGAACGAGCTGACTTATAATCGTTTCCTACAATTGCTCCTTCTGAAGTTAAATAACCAAAAGACATATAATAATTGACTCTCTCGCTTGCTCCGGAAATACTCAAATTATTATCATGATTAATTCCGGTTCTAAAAGAACTATTGCTCCAATCGTGTGTTTTATCTGCTAAGAAATTAGCCATCAGCGAAGGATCAAAATTCAGTCCCAAACGTGCTCCCCATACTTCTTTCGAACTTTTTCCTGTTGTCTGCGCATTTGGTTGGTAAGCTAACCATTGGGCTTCAGTAATACCCCATTTACCTAAATCATTCGGACTTGAAAAATACCCCGGTTTACCAGCAGCAACTGTGCCTGATATCCATGCTTCGTATTGCCCGGTTGTTGTATTGGCACCATAAGTTTGAGCAGTTTCCCAATCTTCACGATACTTTAAATATCCCTCTGGAGAATATACACCGCGATAAGCACTCTTATTGCTAATCGTTGTATTGGTAGTAAAACTAACCATAGGCTTACCTGTTTTACCTTTTTTGGTTGAAATAAGAATAACACCCGCTGCTGCTCTCGATCCATATACAGATGCTGCCGATGCATCTTTTAAGATATCAAGCTGGGCAATATCATCAGGATTGATTTCTGAAAGTTCACCATAAAACTGCATTCCGTCTAAAATAATAAGCGGAGAGTTATGAGAACCTGCAGTGTAAACAGAAGTTTGCCCACGAACTTGTATATTTCCTCCTCCTTTTGCAGAAGGATCATAACCTACTCTTACACCCGGGGTTCCTCTTAAGATATCCTGAACGGTCTGCGGATTTTGGTTGGCTAATTTATCTGGTGTTACCTGAACAATTGCACCCGTTAAATCCTTTTTCTTCATTTTACCATAACCTACTACAACTACCTCATCTAATGAAGTGGTTGCTTTTTGCATTTTTATAGTAATTGAAGTTTGTCCCTTTATGGTCACTTCTTTATTTGAATAGCCCAGAAAAGACACTATTAATACTGCATTCTCGTTATCTACTTTTAAAGTAAATTTTCCGTCAAAATCTGTTAAAGCAGCATTTTTGGTCCCTTTTTCTAAAATGGTTACTCCCGGCAGCGGCATACCGTTTTCATCATTAATCTGTCCGGTAATGTTTTTTTGCTGTTGTACATTTTGATACTCTATTGTACTCGTAGAACTAACAGCGTATCCATCAACCTGAGATAAAGAAAGTAAGACGCAAAACAGCATTACTCTCTTATTCAAATTAAATCCAGATACGCGATCAGGACTTTTTTTAATCCTAATAAAATTTGTCATTTTTGGTTGGTAATTGGTTAATTAATTAGTTAGTTTGAAAAAATCACAAGCGACAGTGGTAAAAATCGATTTGTGATTTACCGTGCAAAATTGAATAATTATGGTTTTCGGGAGGAGTAATAAAATACGTTTTTGGGTATACTAAAATCTTTTTTCTGAATTTAGATGTGTTTTTGTCTTAAAAAAATGACGTTAATTGAAAAATAATACAGCAAAAAATGTAAAACCAAAATTATCAAAAGTGTAATACCATATCTGCCACTCAATTTTTGTAACAAGAAAAAATGGTTGCTCTAAAACATTTAATTCATTTATATCATTACAAATACTTTCTGTACAAAGCTTGCAGACTCACTCAATAATGATGCGTATATTTGAGATTATGAATAATAACAATGCGATCTATGAAAAAAATAGGATTTTTATCGTTTGGACATTGGACCAATCATCCTTCTTATCAAGCTCGTACTGCAGGTGATACACTTCTTCAATCTATTGATTTGGCCGTTGCTGCAGAGGAAATAGGTATAGATGGTGCTTATTTTCGGGTGCATCATTTTGCACAACAACTGGCATCGCCTTTTCCTTTACTTTCAGCAATTGGTGCTAAAACAAGTAAAATAGAGATTGGGACAGGCGTAATTGATATGCGATATGAGAACCCTTTGTATATGGTAGAAGATGCCGGTGCTGCGGACTTAATTTCAGGGGGACGTTTACAATTAGGTATCAGTAGGGGATCTCCGGAACAAGTCATTGATGGCTGGCGTGCTTTTGGTTATGAACCTCTCGAAGGGGAAACAGATGCTGATATGGGACGTAAAAAGGCTTTGGAATTTTTGGATAAACTTAAAGGAGTGGGATTTGCTGAGCCAAATCCTTACCCAATGTTCCCAAATCCACCGGGTTTATTGCGCCTTGAGCCACATTCAGAAGGATTGCGGGAGCGAATCTGGTGGGGAGCTGCATCTAATGCTACGGCGGTTTGGGCGGCCGAAAATGGTATGCACCTGCAAAGTTCTACTTTGAAGTATGACGAGAACGGGAAACCTTTTCATATACAGCAGGCAGAACAGATAAGGTTGTATAAGGAAGCCTGGAAAAAAGCAGGACATCAGCATGAACCACGAGTTTCAGTAAGCCGTTCGATTTTTGCACTGGTCAACGATCAGGACAAATACTACTTTGGTAACCAGGGTAAAGGTGCTGATAGTTTTGGTAATATAGAACGTGATAAACGAGCGATCTTTGGAAAAAGTTATGCAGCTGAGCCGGAAAAACTCATCGCAGAACTGGCTCAGGACGAAGCGATTCAGGAAGCGGATACTTTGCTGCTCACGATACCCAACACTTTGGGCGTTGACTACAATGTACACATACTATCGTCTATTCTAAAATATATTGCCCCAGAGTTAGGCTGGCGTTAATTTTGTTTGAAATAAATACAAATAAAAAGCCCCTTTTTGATTAAAGGGGCTTTTTGGTATCAGAATGTTTTTTTTTCGAAAAATAGTTTTTTCTGATAAAGCTCTAAATGTATTTTTAGAATATATCCTCTTTTTATTTTTTTAATTTATACTATTCAGAATTTACTACTGAGTTTATTTTATCGTATCTAAAATTTTTGAATTTGCAGGTGGTAGGTTTAAAGTATCTTTTTGTCTAGATCGTCTAGGTTCTGGCGCTTGCAAGTTATTTAGTTCACTCTCTTCTGAGAAAGTGGTATCTTCTTTAAATTTTCCGGTAGTAATTTTAAAATCGTCTGCCGTACCTGTAATTTTCATAGGAACATTAATAAGTCCCATTGGTGGAAGACCTAATCGAAAACCAATATTTAATTTACCATCCATAGTGACCTGGCCTTCAAGTTTACCTCTAAAAGTGGCCATTTTCATGGTTGTAGGCGTGATCGTCATTACATTATTTTTAATAGTAGAGTGAATGGCGATTTTATTAAACGAAGCTTTTTCCAGATCAGCAGCATCTGCTTTTTTGGCTACATGATTTAAAAGTTTAAAGTTTTTAAATTTAATATCTTCCAGAGTCAGCGTTCCTTCTCCGTCTATAGATTTAAAATCAATATCCATATTTTGATCAATACTTCCTGCAAGCTGATAGTCAAGAGATACTAAACCGTAGGCATCTTTGGCCATGCTCACCAATTCGGCAAAAATAGGAATCTCTGCATAGGCACGTTGAATGTCAAAATTACTGGCTTTAAAATTAGCATTGTATTTAGCCAATAGACGATGTTGGGCTTTATAATCTCCCGTCATCGCTATTTTGGTACCAGCCATTTCAAAAATGGCCTGAGTTACCTGAACTTTACGATCGTTAACATCCAGAATTCCTTCAAAATCATTGATTTTATAAGTATCAAATTGAAGGTTATTCACTTTTGCCGTAATTTTTAAATCTGCCGTTTTAGGAATTCTAATTACGTAATTTTTATTTTTAGCTGTAACATTTTCAGTAATAGTCTTTATTGCCGTAGAATCTGTTTTTTGTGCCATTTCTGCTTCAGCTTTACTGTCAGTATATTTGGCAATCATATCAAAAAACTCGTTTGCATTAATGTGATTGCTGGAAAGATCAATCTCGGCTTTAAGCTTTTCATTAGTGTCACGCAGATATTTACGATTAAACATATAGCGTAAAAAATTATGGATATAGCCATTTAATACAACATCAGATTTACCATATGTGGCATTAAAATCCTCAAAACGCATTTTATCTTTAAAAAACTTAAATGTACCCTTAGAAATTTGAAACGTTTCCGGGAATAAAGCACTCTTGATTACTATATTCTTAGCTTCGAGCTTTCCGCCATTTTTTATGTTGTCATAATTTTTGGCATCTAAATCTTTTTTAGAACCTTTAGCGATAAGATTGGTCTGAATGATTCCTGAGACATTGACATCTTTGATCGGGAATATTTGAGTTAATTTACCAATATCCAAAGTTCCCTGGGTTTTGATATTGTAAACTAAATCGTAAAGGTTAGTAACTTCTCCTTCTATTTTAAAAGGAGATCCTGCAAGAACAAATTCGACAGGTTGTAATTTTACATTTAAATCCTGTCCTGTACCTTTTTCGCTTGTAACAGTTGCGTTCAGGTTGATATTCTGTATCGGGATATTGGGGAATTTAAGTGACTTTAAATAACCATTTTTAATATTCACGATAGTTTTAGACGATGGGTATTTTTTTTCTTTACGGTTTAAAACTCCGTGCATACTGACTTTTAAATTTAAATCTCCACTGACTTCGAGGCTGTCTAAAGGGTAAAATTTATGCACCTCGGCTAAATTAATTTTAGACTCTAATTCGGTATCTACTGTAAAAGGATATAATTTATGAAGCGCAAAATTTCCGCGAATAAAATTATCCAGAGCTTCAATATTTAAGTTGGTTACTTTACCCGTAACATTACGCAAAATACTGTCTTTGGCCGTTAAACTTAAATTAAGATTCACATTTTTTATAGCATCTTTTCTCTTTAAATCTTTTAGATATCCATTTTTTAAACTTGCGTTTAATTGAAATTTCGGAATACTTTTAATAATAGTATCTATTTTATTCAAACGCGGACTAAAACCCAAATCACGTAAAAATACACCGTCGGCTTTTAGATCGATAGCAATGTCTCCGCGAATATCAAGTTGGTTTAGGTTTAATGTTTCTTTAAATTTTGCTAAATCTAAATGAGATGAAATGGCGGTTTTAATTTTTAATTTTTTAAAGCCTTCTGAATGAAAATTAACGACCGTTTTTTTCCCATCAAGATTAAAGGATAGGTTGTCTATATCAAATTTTAATTTATTAATATCTAAATCCTGAACCAAAGCGCTGGCATTGATATTTATCTCTTTTATAGGATTTTTTATTTTTTTATAAGCAATCGTACCATTAGTAATTTGCAAATCTGCAGAAACACTTGGTTTTTGCGATTGGTTTTGCATGTACTTGCCGCGGGCTATAATTTTAAAATTGATATTCCCCGTAATAGCCATTTGTTCTTTCCACTTGTCATAAGAAGGAGGAACTATGGATAGCATTTCCTCTAATGTAGAGTTTTTGGATTGCATGTGTAAATCAAAATCATATCCTCCTTTTATGAAAGCAAAATAGCCATTAAAAGAGAAAGGAAAGTTTTTGATCCGAATGTTATTACGCTCAAACTTAAATTTAAGTTCTTTAGCATCTACATGAGTAATGATTTCGGCATTTATTGGTTTATTATGTACGTAATGAACGCCGTCTGCGCTAAAATCGAACGATTTTATTTTGATATGAGAGTTAAGATCAAAAATATCAGCGCTTAAATCTCCTTCTCCTTTATAATTAAGGTCTGTAATTTTAAAATCCAGAGGAGTGCTTTTATCATTATAGGCTATGTTTGTTTTATTAACGATAATACGTTTTATTTTAAATTCGGTCGTAGTAGTGTCTTTTGAAGTTTCGGACTGTTTTACAATATTAAAATTCGCATTTCCGCTTGAATCTATTTCAAAATTTAAATTTGCAGCGTCTAAATAGATAGCATCCAAAACAATTTTGCCTTTTAGTAAACTATAAAAATTAACTCCAACTGCTGCTGTTTTTGCCTTTACTACATTTGATGATGTAAACTGAAGTTTTTTGTTATCGATACTAACATTTTTAGCATAAACAATTAAGGCAGGAAAGTGTTTAAAAACAGAAAGTCCAATTTCATCAAAAGATATTTTTGCATCCAGATTTTCGTTTGCAATACTTTCTATTTTATCTGTTATTTGATCTTTAAAAACGTACGGAACAACCGTTAGGGTTATCAACAAAATTGCAAGCAGGGACACAATAAAAATTGTCGTAATTTTTAAAATCTTTTTAATCATTTTTTTATGGCGTTTATAAGGAATCAAAAATAGAGATATAATAGATGAGGAAGGATTTATATAAGGGCATAAAATTAGCAAAAAAAGACCATTTTAACCTGATTTACTTAGATTTCTTCTTAACTCAGATAAATCGAAAAAGGCAATAATGAAATAAAAAGTTAATTATTACTTTGATAAAATAATTCGATTTATGAAGTTTCAAATTTAGTAGATTTGTAAGGTAACGCAGTAGCATTAGGATTTAAGTTTTTCGATTTTTGATTTCGGAAATGTTTAGCACAAGCACCTGAACTCAAGTAAAGAATTATGTTAACAGAGAAATTCAACGTTAATTTATTCAAAAAGTTTTCTCTTTTTTATCTGAAGAAGGGATACCTTATTTTAATTTTAATAATGTTTTATAACCATAACTAGTTGATGATTTATAACAAAGAAAATTTTCCTAAAATAATTTCAGAACGTAATTTAACTGCTACTATTTTTGTGTACATAATGTTCGGACTTTTGTTTCTTGCAATGCTTTGTTTATTAATAGCACTTCCTTTGAGCATTCAGCTGGAGCATAATAGTCCCATATCTACTGGCGAGATGATTTTCAACCTAATATATTTTCCCATACTTCTTTGGGTTTTTTGGGTTCTTTATAAGGATTACAAGCGTCAAAAAATTAAAAAAATCATCCATATTTCTATAGATCAGTACGGTATACATCATCATCAGAGCGATGGCATTGTTCACAGTATTTTATACAAGCAGCTCGAAAGCAGCAAAGAAGCTTATGTAAGTGATATCGATAGAAAAATCGGAACAAAATATTCTCCCGGATATATTTTCGGTTTTAAGGAAGGTAAACAAATTCCCATTCATTTTTCTAAAGCGGAAAATGGGCTGACTTATATTCCCAAAAACAAATATCATCTCATTGGCCATTTTCTGCAGGGCGTAACTTTATTTTGTCCTTATATAAAAATTTCTCAGGCTGTGTATGCTGATTATTTTATCAATCCCGCCACTTTTGAATTCAATAAAAAGGCGCAAATAATTACCTATATATTAGTTTTTATTTTACTTATGATCATCCTGATTGCAATCGATTTATTTACAAAATATACCAAAGGATTTTCTATATTGTTTTAAGTAAAGATCAATAACTTATTATAGTAAATGGATTGTTAATATTAATGTAAGGTAATTTTAAAAATGCCATAACCTCTGTTTTAATATTAGATTGTTTTTTTGATGTAAAAATTTTTTTATGGAAAATAACAATGAATTAAGCAGAAGAAGGTTTCTTAGAAATTCTTTATTGGCCGCTGGAGGAATTTTCATCGCTCCACTTATCGAAAGCTGTAGTGACGATGATAAATCGGATAACAGTGGTGCGCCAGATGGAATGAAAAATGAAGGGTTTGAAACAGGTGTAGCCAGTTTTGACCCAACTGAAAAAGGAGTGATTATCTGGACAAGATATTCAGCAGGTTCAGATGCTGAAATCACCTGGGAGCTAAGTAAAGATGCCGCATTTTCTGAAGTAATTAGAAAAGGGCAGGCGGGAGCATTTTCTGCGAATGATTTTACAATAGCGGTGGATGTTCAGAATATCCCTTCGAATACAAAATATTATTACAGATTTTATAATGCCAAAACCAAACAAGTAACCGTTACCGGAGAAACACGCACGCTGCCGTCTAAAACAGATAGTGTAAATGATGTAAAAATGGCGGTTGTTTCCTGTTCTAATTTTCCGGCAGGACTTTTTAATGTGTATGGAGCGATTGCTTCATCAGATGTTGATGTAGTGGTTCATCTTGGAGATTATATTTACGAATATGCACCGGGACAGTACGGAACAAATCCTTTTACCAACCCGCTGGGCAGAGAACATAAACCCGCCAGAGAGATTACAAGCCTTAGCGATTACAGAGAGCGTTACAGGCAATATAGAGGAGATAAACATCTTCAGCTTCTTCATCAGAAAAAACCTTTTATATGTGTTTGGGATGATCATGAGTTTGCTAACGATACTTATAAATCCGGTGCAGAAAACCATCAGCCTGCCGAAGGGGATTTTCAGATGAGAAAAATGGCAGCTTTTCAGGCCTACAGCGAATACATTCCGCTTAAAACAGGAAAAGATCTAAGAATTTACAGAAGCTTTAATTTTGGTAATATTCTTTCGCTTTATATGATGGATACCAGAGTTATAGCCAGAGATAAGCAGATGAGTTATGCTGATTATATTGATAACAGTGGGAATTTTGACCAGACAAAATTTAGAACAGATTTGTTAAGCACCAGCAGAAAATTAATTGGAAACGAACAAATGACATGGCTGGGATCACAAATAAGTGCAGATACTGCTAAATGGAAAGTATTGGGCCAGCAGATCCTGATGACAAAAATGCTGATTCCTGCAGAGCTGTTGCTGCTCTTGAACCAGGTTTTAGCGGAAGTAGATCATTTTGGAAGCGCACAGCCTGCGACCATGCAGGCGCTTATTAGTGCAATTTCTGCACTTGTTGTTATTAAAATGAGACACAAACAAAATGACCCTTCTTTAACCGCTCAGGAAATTGCGAGAATTACGACAACTTTGCCGTATAATCTGGATGCCTGGGATGGTTATTTTGCAGAAAGAGAACAATTGTATGCGATGCTTTCCGGGAAAAATGTTGTGGTTTTAGCCGGAGATACTCATAATGCATGGATGGGTAAACTTACTGATATGCAGGGGAATTTTATAGGAACTGAAATAGCGTGCAGTTCTGTTTCGTCACCAGGATTGGAAGCTTATTTGGGAATTACGTCAGACCCTGCAAAAGCTGTAGAATTAGCACAGGCATTTACAGTATTGATAGATGATTTAGAATATGCAAATTTGTATAAACGAGGATATACATATCTTAAATTTACATCATCTGGTTCTGAAGCTGAATGGCGATTTGTAGATAGTGTAACAAGTGAAACTACCACTACTGTAACAGAAAAAAAATATACTATAGCATAGAAACTCAATTGGGACTGCTTGAAGTTTTTTCAAAGGCGTCAAAAAAATTAGTGAATTAAATCGGAACAGGAGTAATCGTGTTCCGATTTTTTTGTACTGTACATTGTCTTAATAATGTAATACAAAATCAGCGGAAGCATTTTTTGAATTTAGAATTTTCATTATTAAAATTGATCCATAAAAAAAGTCCTAATGAAAATTAGGACTTTTTTAGTATAAATTAAATTGGTCTTTTGTAAACCGTTACATCATCTACCCACATCATTACAGTCGAAAACAAATTGATTTTATTAGGATCAATAAAATTGGAGTCTTTTGATCCCACATTTAGATTAAATATAATCGAATGTGGTCCAAAATTATTTAAGTTAAGGTTTCCTGCACTGCTATTGGTATACGTTGAGACCGTTACATTATCAACTTTTATAGTTACTGTTACGACATTGTCTTTCATTTTCCAGAAGGATTCATATAAATGCCATCCGCCATTTCCGTTGATATCAAAATTACCGGGATAGTTTCGTTCGGCAGAATTCCCTAATTGGTTTGTTCCGCTAGAGGTTCCATAAAAAAGATTTGAAGCAAAACGACTTGAATTAGGCGCAAAAGAATAACCTTCCATGATGTCAATTTCTCCTTTGGTTGGCCATCCATTTTGCTGCACAGACCAGAACGCAGGCCAGGCACCGTAAGTTTCTGTCAATGATTTATAAGTTCCGCCCTCCATCGCTACTAATTTAATATTGGCAGAAAGCATATACTCTGTATTATTTTCAGGCTTATATTGATAATGAGAAGAAATAAATCCGGATTGATATTTGTACGTGCTCAATTTTGTTGTCTTGATTTCCAAACATTGTTTTCCGTCTCTCCATTGTGTCGTTGGAACTGAGCTTGAATAATCGCAATACCACGAATTATAATCTGCACGTTGTTCCTTTGTCCATTGAGACAAACTTGAGCCTACATTAAATGTATCTTCAAATTGTTTGACCCATGGCGCACCGGCTACTTTGCTTGTGCTACTTTTTGTATTTAAGCTTGCTGATTGCTCTTTTGCAGTTGGACTTACGTCATCTGCGCAGGAAGCAAATCCTAAACTTAATACACATGTCACTGTTAATGCTATTAAATTTAATTTTTTCATAATTTAATTTTTTGGTTTAATAATAGTTGTAACCCTTGGTTGTAATTATTTTTAACACATAGAAACTAGCATTATTTAACTCAAAAAAGCGTTTCATTTGCATTAACACATAACCAAGCTTCGGGACTATGTGTAAGAAACGAGTTTCTTTTGATTTACTTTTTCAAAATTCTAAAAGCTATGTTTCTATGTGTTTAATTAAATTTGTATTGAATTACACCCAGGTTAATTGAAGTAAAGTATTATAGTTTTAAAAAATTTAATCTAAACCTTCCAGAAATCCGGTATGCGAACTTTTAATAGCAAAATTGGAGTCGTACAATAAAGGCCAGTCATCTCCCGGGTGGTTAAGTTCTGTACTAAACGGAATCCAGGATTCATTATCTTTCATTCCCCAAACGGTTAAAGCATATTTGCTTGCTGCAGGAAGCGCATTGTAGATTTTTACGATCTCTTTGTATTTTTCTTTTTGAAGCAGTCTTCTTTCGTTGGTAAAAGTGGTAATGTCGTTAGACTGATTTACCTGTATGTCTAATTCCGAAACATGAATTTTTAGCCCTTTCGCTACAGCTTTGTTAAGATCGGTTTCTATTTGTGCTTTTGTTGGACTTAAATAGGTATTATGCATTTGAAAACCAACACCATTAATAAGATTATTTGTTTTTAAATCATCAATAATACTAAAAACTTTATCTTGTTTTGGGATATTAGTTGAGGTTGCATAATCATTATAAAACAACAATAATTTGGTATCGCCTGCTGCAATAGCTGCATTTTTAGCCCACTGAAAACAATCTTTTACATAATTGGCTCCCATTCGCTGAAGAAAAATAGTATTTCTCATGGCACCACCGTTGTCATCTACGGCTTCATTAACCACATCCCAGGATTTTACTTTTCCTGCGTAATGAGTGACAACATCCGTAATATACTTTTTAACTTCTAATGCAAATTCGGCATCGGTACCGGAATAATTCTTCAACCAGGTTGGTACTGAATTATGCCATACCAAAGCATGACCGTGAACATTGATACCATTAGAGTTTCCGTACGCCACAATTTTATCCGCTACAGTCCAGTTGTAAACGCCGCTTGCTGTAGAAATCTGATCCATTTTCATTTCATATTCGGCAGAAATACTGCTGAATTCATTTTTCAAAATAACATCATAAGGACTTCCACTGGTTAATTGCGAAGCTTTTATCGCCATACCTATAAAAAATGGATTGGCTAGTTTATTTGCTTTTACTTTTAAAAATGTAGGATCTTCAGGAATGTTGCTGGAACCTGTAGTTACAACACTAATAACATTTGAATAACCTGAAGTTTCGGTTTCTGTTTTGGCTCGAACTCTGTAATAATATTGCGTACCGCCTGTTAAACCAACCACAACTTCGTTTAAATCTGTAACCGGTTTTGATTGATAATTGGGAACAAAAGTCGTAAAGTTTTCGTTTGTCGAAACATCCAAAAGATAGCTTTTTGAGTTCGAAACGTAATTCCATTTGGCTTTAAAACCATGATCGTTTACGTCTTTTGGTGCGTTTGCAACTGGCGTTTCTAAAGCAGCAACAGCTTCATTGTCGTCTTTAGAGCAGGCATTTAGAAAAAAGAAAAAGCTGGCCAGCACTAGTAAAAATTTAATTTTCATACTGTTTTTTTATTTTAGAATATCCTTTTTGTTAAGATGAGTATTCTTGTTTTATAATTTCTGTTTTATAAAGAGGCTGCTTTTTTGATCACAGCCCCTTTTTTCCTGAGAGCTTAAAATGCAATCATTAATTATTTGTAACGAACCTTAATGTTATCGTATTTTATTATGCTTGGATTAGGTGTATCTGATTGAACTATTCCTACTTTGATTTCATTAACTTTAGAAGCATCCAGCGTAGTGGCAGGATCTCCAAAGCCATAATTATCTTTAAAATCAGCCAATGTTATGGTCTTGGTAGTCCAGTTAACATCGGTTATTTTAAAATTATAGCCATAGTTTTTATTATCAATAGTATTCAATTGAATGGCAAATTGTGCTCCTACAACATTGGCACTTACATCAATATCAATAAATGTTTTTGTTGCATCATTATTCGAGGCGCTTAGGAAATTAGCTCCACCGCCTGCGCTGCTTCCGTTATAGCCATTGGCATTTGAGCCAGCCCACACAAGTGTTGCATAATTACCTGTTGGCCCATTTGCAGTACTTGCGTTAAAACTATCTTTATCTCCATAAGCATCCCAATTCGTTCTTGTACCATTTCCATCAAAATCAGATACAATAACAATAATTTCCGGAGTAACAGGAGGTAGAAGCTGTATTACTTTTTTTGCGATACCTCCCGGCGTAGTAATTACTAACTCTGAACCAAAAACGGCATCTTCAGGCACGCCAATAATAATTGCAGAAGATGATTTTAGAGTATAACTCACTTCTTTTCCTGCCAAGATTACCGATGAAATATTATAAAACCAAGTTCCCTGAATTTCCAGCGGAAATCCTGGAGTTGCTACAACAGGATCTGTTTTTGTAATGGTAGGAACGGGCTGTAAAATCTCAATGTTTTTAGTTACGGAACCAGTTGCTGTTTCAAATGTAATGGGCTGTACACCAAATCTGCTGCCTAGTTTATCATCAAAAGGAATAGTGAATATAAAAGATTTATCAGAATTGTAGTTTGCATTAAAACTGATATTAATTTTATTATCCAGTGTAATCTTTTTTAATCCCTCTAAACCCTGACCTTCGACTCTGACTTTATTGGATGGAAATGCCTGATTAAGTAAATCTCCTGGTTCTGCCACCATTGCATCTACATTTGAAGTCACTGCATCGTCATTTTGGCAAGCTGTAAAAGAAGCCAGTACAAAAAGAATTAGAATTCTATATTTTATTTTATTGATCATAGTATAAGTTAATTAAAGTTAAAAGGAACCGGAGGCTCTAATAATGATGGATTAGTATCAATAGCAGACTGCGGTAATGGCAGTTCAAAATAATTACTTCCAGGAGTTATTTTTATCGAAACCAATTCGGTTCTCGCATCATCTGAATAAAAACCAACTTCCTGCTGCGAAATAACTGCGGTGGCTTCAGCAAGACCACGACGTTTTAAATCAAAGAAATATTGACCTTCAAGAGCAAACTCAACTCTTCTTTCGTTAAATAAATCATTTCTTGTAAGGATCATTTTTGGAGGTAGTCCGGCTCTCGATCTTACTTCATTAAAAGTGCTTAAAGCAGCTGCAGAAGTTGTAGAAGGTGCTCCGGCCAAAATAGCTTCAGAATTCATTAGTAAAACATCAGAATATCGCAGTATAATCGTGTTTTGCGACGTTCTCATAAAAAACACATCGTTTCTTTCTGCAGCAGAACCTACAATGTATTTTCTGAAATTAGCTGCTGTCGACGAGTATATTTTTTTATAAAGAAAACCCCCCTGACTTTTTAATAATTCGGGATAATAGTCGCCATCTGTCATGATAGTACTCTTTTTTCTGGTATCCTTTGCTTCAAAGCCATCTTGCAATGAGATCGAAGGAAGGTAAACTCCCCATCCGTCACCACCGCCAGTAATTCCTGTACCTCCCGGAACTATATACGCCTGATTGGTATTTTGTGTACCCCATTCAGTAGCAATAGCTTTCCATTGCAGGGCAAACATGCTCTCGTTACTATTATTATTCTCCGGACTGCTAAATAAGTTTCCGTAATCCTGAATTAAAACATATTGGTTTCCAATAATTTTCTGGGTCAAAGCGGCACATTCTGCATATTCATTCAAAGTCAAATGCACTTTTGCAAGAATACCCATGGCAGTAAATTTGGTAACATATCCTTTTTTTACGGATCTTTCAGGTAAATTTTCGACAGCATATTCTAAATCTTGTTTGATGAATTTATAAACATCTGCTACAAGATTTCTTTTTGGCTGTGGGGCAGAACCTGCTTTGCTAATGATAGGAACAGCACCAAAAGTTCTTACCAGATAGAAATAAGCATTGGCTCTCATAAATCGTGATATTGCAATAGCATTTTTATACGATGCTTCAGGCAATTCACTTTTTCTGTCTTCGACTAAACTCATTAAATTATTCGACTGATCGATAACCGAAAACAACGAAACATATCCTTCTGTAAGGATCGGGTTTTGTGAGGTTACCTGAGCATCTTTAAATTGCGAATAAGCACCATCAAATGTAAAGGCGTTGCCCGCGTACATATCCCCAACCGCAATCAGGAATTTATCATTAAAAGTAAACCAGGGTTTAAAATACAAACTCTCAGCGATTCCGTCAAAAGCTGTGACTCCTTCAGGTAAATCGGCTGGTGTTAATTGATTTTCAGATGGCGCATCCAAAAAATCATCAGAACAGGAAAATAAAGACAGCAATGGTATGAGCATTCCCATCATAAAAAGTTTAAAAAGTTTTTTCATAACTATTTTTTTATGTTAACGATTAAGTCAAATGTGTTTTTTATCAATTTTAGAATTCCAGATTCAATCCCATAGAAGTGGTTCTTGGCACAGGATAACGTCCTAAATCAATACCGCTTAAAGTTATGTTTTGGTCTAAATTTCCCAGCGCAGGATCGAAACCTGAATATTTAGTAAACGTGTACAAGTTTTGAACATTCACGTACAATCTTACTTTAGATATAAAAGAATTTTCGAATATTTTGTTTGGTAAATCGTAGCTTAAAGAAACATTCTGAATTCTTAAATAAGAACCATCTTCAACAAATCTGTTCGAGATTCTGCCATTACCATTTGGGTCATTAAGCGTGATTCTTGGTACAGTGGTGTTTTCGTTTACTCCGGCTTCAAAAGCATTTGATACTTCGGTACTCACATTTCCAAATCGATCTCCAAATCCAGGATAAATACCATCAGTATAATGACGTGTAAAATTGTAAATCTGGTTGCCCTGACTTCCTGTTAATACCACAGATAAAGTAAGGTTTTTATATTTGAAGTTATTTGTAAAGGCATACGTAAAATCAGGAATTGCATCTCCTATTGCAGTCTGATCTTTAGCATCAATTTTACCATCGTTGTTAAGATCTTTAAAACGAATATCTCCAATTCCCGTTCCTGTTTCCTGAATAGGTCCTGCTGCTAATTCAGCTGCGTTTTTAAATAATCCGTCAGTTACATATCCGTAAAATTGTCCTACCGGCTGTCCTTCTGTCGTTCTGGTAACGTTGTATAAATCAAATTGAACTTTTCCCAGTAAAGATTTTCCTTCGCCCTGAAAACGAGTAAGCTCATTATTGTATTTTGAAAAAATAATGGTACTGTCCCAAGTAAAATTTTCGGTTACGATATTTCTTGTATTCAAAGTAAGTTCTATTCCTTTAGTGACAATTTCACCTGTATTCAGGTAATAATTCAAAGCACTTTGATTCGATTCGTCATTGATTTGTTTCGTAAGGAAATCAGATGAATTTTTGATATAATAATCAAAATCTAATTTTATGCGGTTATTCACCATTGCAATTTCAAAACCAGCATTGAAAGATTTTAGTGATTCCCATTTTATATCCGGATTTCCTAAGTTATCTATAGTTGGAGATACACCTCCAAAAGGAGATGAAAGCAACGACAGAATAGTTTGATATCTATTTGCCGGAATATTTTGATTTCCTACAAGACCGTAACCTGCTCTAAATTTCAGGTAATTGATGTTCTTTGTTAAAGGCTCAAAGAATCTTTCATTACTAACTGTCCAGCCTCCTGAAAATGATGGAAAATAACCCCATTTATTATTGGGCCCAAAGTTGGATGAAGCATCTGCTCTTAAAGAAGCTGAGAAAGAATATCGATCAGAAAAACTATAATTTAATCTTGTAATATAAGATGCCATAGACCATCTGCCAGAACCGTTTCCGTTAAGCGCAGTATCAATATCACCAATATTTAAGTTTGTAAAATCTTTACTCAAAAACTCACCCGTTCTGTAACCGCTTAGGTATTCATATCGGCTTTCCTGTGCTTCCTGACCTAATAAAAAAGTAAAATTATGTTTCTCGTTTATGGTTTTATTATACGTAAGATAGTTTTTAATGTTCCAGTAATAACTTTGATCTTGTTGTTTGAATGATTTGTTTAAAAGTTCAGAAACGTTTCCTAAAGTGTATTTAGGTACAAAAGTGCTGCTTTTTGCAAAATTCAGATCGTATCCTAACTCTGATCTGAAAACCAATCCTTTGATGATCGTAAAATCAGCAAATAAATTACCATTAATTTTAAATCTTTCTGTAGTCGAGTTATTGTATTCAGCCAAAGCAATTGGATTTGTAGCTTCATTTGCCGAAGATCCCAAACCGCTTGTTGGCCCTGCATAAGAACCATCCGGAGTTCTAACCGGTAATTCAGGAGATTGTCGTAAAGCATTCATTACCAAACCACCTCTGTCGTCATTTCTTACTACTTGCTGCGATGATTTACTTACAGACAGGTTGTTACCAATTTTTAGCCATGATTTAACATTAGAATCAACATTTAATCGCATTGATAATCTGTTGAAATTGGAGTTGGAAACAATTCCTTCCTGATCAAAATAATTCAATGAAGTATAATAACGTGTTCCGTCTTTTTCGCCAGAGAACGACAATTGATGGTTGTACAATGTAGCCGTTCTAAAAAGTTCATCCTGCCAGTTTGTTCCGTTGCCTAATAAATCTGGTTTTTGATATTGAAAAGGAACAGGTTCACCATTTAGTTTGAAAATTTTTGCCTGATATTTAGCATATTCAGGTAAGTTTAAAACATCAACAGTATTAGTTATTTGCTGAGAGGCTAAATAGGTTTCATAAGTAAATTTTGATTTTCCTTTTTTTCCTTTTTTGGTGGTAATCAAAACAACACCGTTTGCACCATTCGCACCATATATGGCTGTTGCCGATGCATCTTTTAAGATATCAATAGTTTCGATATCCGAAATGTTGATACCCGATAAAGCGGAGTTTTTAGTTTGCCCGTTTCCTCCGCCCAATGCGCTGAAAGAAAATGTGTCATTGTTTTTATCTGCAAAAACTGGTGTTCCGTCAATAACATATAATGGTTCATTACCATTGATAGACGTAATTCCGCGAATTTGAACAGAAATTCCTCCTCCTGGAGTTCCTGAATTTTGAGTAACATTTACACCCGCAGCTTTACCTACAAGTGCCTGATCGATAGAAGTAAAGGGTTTGTCCTGAATCTCAGAAGCCTTAATAGAGGAAACGGCACCATTGATATCTTTTCTTTTGGAAGTTCCGTATCCAATAACCACAACTTCATTTAATTTCTCGAGGTCGTTTACCATAACCACCTGCATCACAGATTTAGTATCTGCCGGTACTGATAAATTTTTATATCCTACATAACTAAAAAGCAACAGCGCTTTTGGTTCTACATTATTTAAAACAAAACTACCGTCAAAATCGGTAACTGTTGCATTTTTTGTTCCTTGTACTATTATACTAACACCCGGTAGGCTGGTTCCGCCTGATGTTACTTTACCTTTAACAGTTTGAGCAAAGAAAAAATTTCCCCACATGCATACTATTAAACACAATAGTTTTTTTAACGTTCTTTTCTGCATAAAATTTGGTTTAGAGTTTAAGTTAAATAATTAGTTAGAAAACATTTAATCGAAAGGTCTTTTGCAAGCGCATCATTCAGAAAAATGACGGCGGAACTTTTTCTTAAATATTTCTTAACGAAAGTAGAATCTAGAGGTGTGCTATTGTAGAATAGATGAAGCATATTGTGCAACAGATGATGCAAAAAAAACATCTGACACCCTGTTACGGCTCAAAAAGAGCCTAAAACCATAAAAATAGCTACTGTGATATTGCTAAAATTTTTGGTTAAAAAATATTGTTTGTTTAAAAAAAGAGATAATATTTTTGATATATGGATTTTTATTTGGTTTTAATTCCATTCTTTTTTGAGAAAATTGCCTGACAAAAAAAGAGCTCCGACTATACAATCGAAGCTCTTTTTAATGGCATTTTTATATTGGAACAATTACTTTATTCTTTTGGTCTTTTTTCCTGTGTTGGCAAATGTCCGTATTTGATTTTATAACATTTTGCAAAATAGGAGGGAGAAGTAAAACCTACTTTATAGCTAATTTCATTAATATTACTATTCCCTTTTTCGATGAGCTGTTTGGCTTTTTCTAATCGTACATTTCTAATAAACTCATTGACCGAAACTCCTGTTAATGTTTTTATTTTTCGATACAACTGACTTCTGCTCAAATAGATTTTAGAGGATAAAAGTTCGACAGTCAATTCGGGTTCGCTGATGTTTTCATTAATAAAATGCAGGATTTTTTGAATGAATTCATTATCCAGCGAAGTTGTTTTTTCTTTACCGTCTTTGGTGATTCCGCTGTAGAATTTCTTGAACATGATTTGTCTGCTCGTAATAAGCTGTGCCAGACTTGATTTTAAAATGTCTAACTCAAATGGTTTGCTCAAATACATATCAGCGCCGGAATCAATTCCTTCCAGTCGGTCTTTTACCATTGCTTTTGCCGAGAGCATCAACAAAGGAATATGACTCGTTTTTAAATCGCCTTTTATATTTTTACACAACTGCAGCCCATCCATAACCGGCATAATAACATCTGTAATAATTAAATCCGGCAATTTCTGAACCGCAATTTCATAGCCTTTCTGACCATTTTCGGCCACAATAACCTTGTATAATTTGCTTAGTTCATTTTTGAGATAATTTCTTAATTCAGGATTATCCTCAACAATTAAAACAGTATATGGTTTTGCAGTTTCGACAACAATATTTTCGATGCTTTCATTTGTAAACTCATCATCTTCAGATGGATCATGAGCGGATTCTAACAGAAATTTATTTTTATTTTTTTCGATTTTAAAAACCTCATCGACAACTTCACTTTTCTTATAAAAAGATTTACCCAAAGGAAAAGTTACCGTAAATTTTGTGCCTTGTCCCACTTCACTTTCAACATCAATTTTACCTTTATGCAGTTCTATAAATTCTTTTACGACCTCCAGACCAATTCCGGTGCTGCCGTAGTAATCTTTATTTACATTATTGACCTGATAGAATCGGTCAAAGATTCGGTTGAGGTCTTTTTTGCGAATTCCTGAACCCGTATCTGTAATGGTTATCGAAAAAGAAGGAACTTCAATGCCCTTAATAAGCAACGCATTATCGGCATCTGATTTATTTATAGAAACGGTAATGGCACCGTTATCAGGAGTAAACTTAAATGCATTTGAAATAATATTAAACAGTATTTTTTCCAGCATTTTAGGATCAAGCCAGTCTTCAAGCTCATCAAATGCAGATTCAAAATTAATGGTGATATTTCGCGCAGCAGCTTCTTCATCAAAATAACCGATGATGCCTTGCGTAAATGCTACGACTTCTATTTTTTTGGCCTGAAGGAAAATTTTATTAAACTCTAATTTATTAAAATCCATAAGCTCGTTGATCAGTCTCGAAAGCCTGTCGGAACTTTTGTGTACGATTTTTAATTTATTATGTATTTCGGGAGATACATTTTTACTTCTTAAAATATCTTCCAGCGGATTAATAATCAACGTTAATGGCGTTCTGAATTCGTGCGAAATATTGGTAAAAAACTGTAATTTCTTATTGTTTAATTTCTCTGACTGAATGTTTTTTTCTTTTTCTAATAGTATTGCTTGTTTTGCTTTAAAACGATTTTGATAAATTTTATTCAGGTATATAATCAGGAAAACTAAAATAGAAGTATACAATAAATACGCCCAAAAGGTTTTCCACCACGGAGGAAGGATTTTTATTTTTAATTCTAATGGAGTATTGCTCCAGGAACCATCTGCATTTGCCGATTTTACTTTAAAAATATAATCGCCCGGCGCCAGATTGGTATACGTTGCCGTTCTGTTATTGCCCACATAATTCCAGTCTTTTTCAAAGCCTTGCAGATAATAGGCATATTGGTTTTTCTTAGAATAGTTATAATTAATTCCTACATATTCAATCGTAAAAACGGATTGTGTGTAGTTGAGCATAATTTCTTTAGTTTGGGAAATTACTTTGCTTAACGGCGAGGAATCTTCATTGGGTTTTACAGATTTATTGAACAATTTGAAATCGCTGAAATACAATTTTGGCGCTTTTTCTGTTTTTTTGATCTCGTTAGGATTAAAATAATTTACTCCTTCATAGCTTCCAAAATACAACTCTCCATTTCCATCTTTAAAAACCGCATTATTATTGAAATCGTTATCTACAAGACCATCATCTTTAGTAAAATTGGTACTTTTTTTATTTTTGAAATCGAGTTTTGTTAAACCTGATCCGCCGCTTATCCATAAAGATCCGTTGTTATCAGAAATGATGGCGCGAACCGATTTTTCTGTAAAATCAGGAAAGTTATTATAGTTCGAAAATGTCCTGTCTTTTTTATTATAATTAAACAATCCTTCGCCATCTGTTCCTATCCATATCGTTTTATCGTTAGACTCATAAATCGATAAAATAGTCTGAATGCTGTTGTACTTCGTTTTGTCTTTGAACATGGCGTCGCGCATATTGGTCACTTTAAAATCAGAGTCGTTTTTTAAACTTACCTGATACAGCCCTAAAATTGTCCCAACCCACAAAACATTATCAGAGTCTACAAAAACCTTACGGATGAACGCGTTGTCTAAAGCGTTTTCTGTAAATGATTTCGATTCACAATGAATAAATGTATTGTTCTTATTATCATAATAATGCAATCCTTTTATAAAAGTTCCAATCCAGATTCGGCCTTTTGAATCTTCTGAAAAACTAAAAACCCGATTCGATTTTAATCCCGAAGTATTTGCTGTATTGTAGTTTATGAATCGGGTAGTGCCATTTTTAAGAAAGTAGATGCCGCGATCCCAGCTTCCTATCCAAATATTTTGTTTACTGTCTATAAATATGGACTGAATATCAACAGCATCCAAACCGGAATAGTAGCTTTGATTGTTTTTGTTGACATGAATATAACTTTTATTGTTAAGATTATAAATATCGAGACCTCCGCCTTCATTACTGATTAACAGATTTCCTTTTTTATCTTTTATAATCGAAGTGACATAACTGGTTTGTAGTGAATTATCGTTGTTTACCTGCGATTCAAGCGAATTGAATTTGTTATTGGGTTTGTCAAATACACCAAGTCCTTTATTAAAATAACCCAACCAAAGTCGGTTTTCTTTATCCTCGTATAAAGACCAAACCGAATTGGATTTTAAACTAAAGTCATTATATTTACTATGCAGATACTTTTGGAGTACTTGTCCTTTATAATTGACAACCAATAATCCGTCATTTTCGGTACCGCAAATGATATAGTCGTGACTGCTTTCTATAATCGATAAGATCTTGTTTTTGGTAATAGCATAATTCTCAAATTGATAATTATCTGTTTCCGGTTTAATTTTTATCAGACCGCTTTCAGTCGTTCCCAGCCATATATATCCGTATTTATCTATAACAAGATTTTCGATATCATCTAATAAAGGTTCTCTTTTAAATTTGTCTTTATAAACCTGCTTGAGTTTTCCGTTTAAATCAAGTTCTAAAAGTCCATAACTTGTTCCCAGATAAATAATACCCCGTTTATTTTTTACCGAAGATTTTATTAGAAAATTAAATTTGTCCAACACCTTTGACGGAATCAGGTTAGTTTTTAAAGTTTTTTTATTGAGTTTGAATAATCCAAAACCATATGTCCCCAGAATTAAATTTCCGTTATTATCCTCAATAATTGTCTTTACGGTAATAGGTTCGTCATAACCTTTTCTAATTACATCTTCAATATTGATTTTAGTAAAATTATCTAAATCTCTGTTGTACAAACACAAACCGTCATCGGTACCCACCCATAAGTTATTATCAGAATCAATAAAGGTTGCATAAATAAAGTTACTGTTTAGTGAACCGGGCTTTTTATTGTATTCATATCCAAAATAATTTACACCATCATAACGATACAAACCCGTGCCGTTTGTACCTATCCAAATAAATCCATTTTTATCCTGAATAATTGAAGAAATGGCTCTTTTTGAAGTAGTTTCCTGTATGCTTCTAAATTGGTAATTGTCAAATTTATCCTGAGCAAACAGGCAATTTGCATACACGAAAAAGCATACAAGAATATATTTAATATTTTTCATTTAATAGTATTATTATCAATTTGCTCTGAAAATTAAATTTGAAAATTAACTTCTGTTTATGTATCAACACTAAATGTTGTGAAGAAACATTAAAAATTTTATATTCCCTAATTATTTTTTAACGCAGAGAACGCAATCCCGATAGCTATCGGGATTCGCAGAGTTCACTAAGATTTAAGTCGTGTTTACACAATCTAAGTCCACAAAGCTTTGTGAACTTTGTGTTTTTTTCTAAACTTAATATATTTAAAAAACTTTGCGTTCTCTGTGGTATTTTTTTTATCTCCACAAGTTTTTAGGATTGATCCTGTTTTACGTATATATAAACAATATTAATAAAACTAAACATGAAATAAAGTTTTTAGGTATAAATTTTATCATATTGCCAAAAACCTGAGCTCGATTATTAAGTAATCGTACTCAGGTTATTAGGTTGTTGACTTAAGAATAAATCCCGGTGCTTCGGCCAATGTCATTAAGTTAAGTTTTTATAAACTAAAATTTAATCTCGCAAAACCGCAAAGCTTAAACACAATATTGTCATTTCGACGAAGGAGAAATCCTCGCGAGAAGCTCGACAAAGATTGGATTTTCGTTGCGGAGTCACTTACGAGGATTTACTTCGTCTGTTCGCTATCGCTCGGGTCTCCTTCGTCGAAATGACAAAATCTTTACGATTTTTGCGTCTTTGCGAGATTTATTCACTGTAGCATTATATACTCTCCCTTAATTAATGACATTGCGCTTCGGATAATGTCATTAAGTTAAGTTTTCAAAAAATAAAATTATTGCAAATCAAATCCGTTTTTATCTGCGTTTTTACGAAGTAAATCTGTTTTATCCGCGTCAAAGTTAGATGCTGATTTTACTGATTCGCTAAAGCGAAAACCCTGATAAAAACGGATTTTTTTAATTACTTTCCTGATTAAACTGTTAAGTAATTTAAAAGATTTTGTTTCACGCAGATTTAGCAGATCTACGCAGATTTAATTTTAATAATAATCTGCTTAAATCTTTTTAAATCTGCGTTAAAAATCTCAATACTATGTGAAAGAAACTTGTTTCTCTTTTTGACAACTTTTTTCTATATAACCTATGTTTCTATGTGTTTTATTTTTTTTTAAAGACTTTATTTTAGCTCAAATTTACTGGTAAGACCTTCATTAGAATTCCATCCAACCATTATATTGAATAGACCAGGTTCTGTTAAAAATTTGCCTTCATTGTCATAAAAACCAAGTTCCTTTTCTGTCAATGTAAACTGAATGGTTTTAGTTTCTCCCTTTTTTAATTCAACAAGTTCAAAACCTTTTAGTTCTTTTACGGGTCTTACGATACTGGCAACAGCGTCGTTTATATACAACTGAACCACTTCTTTACCATCATAATTTCCGGAGTTGGTAACGTCAACGCTTACTTGAATTTTTTCTCCTTTTGCAAAAGCCGTTTTGTTGATTTTAAGGTTTTTATAATCAAACTTCGTATAACTCAATCCAAAACCAAACGGAAACTGAGGTGTTTTTTCCACATCCATATAATGAGACCAAAACACATTTTTATCGCTATCGATTGGTCTTCCCGTGCTGTATTTGTTATAATAAATTGGCACTTGCCCAACGTTTCTAGGGAAAGAGATCGGCAATTTTCCACTTGGGTTGTAATCGCCATATAAAACCTGAGCCACGGCATTTCCGGTTTGAGTTCCTAATTGCCAGGCTTCTACAATTGTTGGAATATTTTCTGCAGCCCACGGAATACTCAACGGACGACCATTATTTAAAACCAAAACAATATTAGGGTTTACCTTGTAAACTTCCTCCAATAATTCTTGTTGTAATCCCGGTAAATTCAAGTCGGTTCTGCTTCTTGCTTCTCCACTTTGAAAACCGTACTCACCTAAAACCATCACAACAACATCGGCATTTTTTGCCGCTTTTTTTGCTGCTTCAAAACCACTTTTATCTGTTGTATTGAAAACTGTTTCTGTAAGGAAAGTAGCTTTCTGCGAAAGCAAATCTGCACCTTTTTCAAAAGTCAATTGATTGTCTTTGTATTGCTGCATTCCTTCAAGAACCGAAACGGCAGTATTATCATCGGCAGCAATTCTCCAACTTCCTAGCGGACTGTTTTTATCGTTTGCCAAGGCGCCAATCAAAGCAATTTTTTGTCCGGATTTCTTTAGCGGAAGCAAATTCTTATCGTTCTTTAATAATACAATCGACTTTTTAGCCATTTCTAAAACACCATCGTTATTCGCTTTACTGCCAACAACTTCTTTTTCACGCTTTTCGTCGCAATATTTGTACGGATCGTCAAATAAACCCAATTCAAATTTCACACGAAGGATTCTGCGAACGGCATCATCAACCAAGGCTTCTTTTACTTTTCCTTCTTTTACAAGTGCAACCAATTTCGCTACATACAAATACGATTCCATATCCATATCAGAACCTGCAATGACTGCTTTTGCAGTTGCATCGGCTTCGTCTTTTGCATATCCGTGCGCAATCATTTCGCGAATCGAAGCATAATCCGAAATCACAAAACCATCAAACTTCCATTTTCCTTTTAGAATATCTCTTTGTAAAAAAACATTTCCAGTTGCCGGAACGCCGTTTAATGTATTAAATGAATTCATAAACGTACGAACTCCCGCTTGTACAGTCGCTTCAAAAGGCGGTAAAACCGAGTTGTATAATTTAGAATTACTGATGTCTACCATATTATATTCTAATCCTGCTTCGACAAAACCATATGCTGCAAAGTGTTTGGCGCAAGCCGCAATTGTATTTACCTTAGCCAAATCTGAAACAGTTTCTCCCTGAAAACCTTTTATTCTTGCATAACCTATTTTACTTCCCAAATAAGGATCTTCACCGGCACCTTCCATCACGCGTCCCCAACGTGCATCATTTGTAATATCGACATTGGGTGCAAAAGTCCAGTTAATTCCGGATGCCGAAGCCTCATCTGCCGCAATCGCCGCTGATTTTTTAATGGCTTCCAGATCCCAACTCGCCGCTTCTGCCAACGGAATCGGACTTAACGTTTTATAGCCATGAATCACATCAAAACCAATAATTAGCGGAATTGCCAAACGGGTTTCTTCTACAGCAATTTTTTGTACGGCACGAACTTCTTTTACACCACGAACCGTAAGCATTGAACCTACAAGGCCTTTTCGTAAATGTTCGTATTTTAATTCAGCGCTTCCGCCTTTGGGAGCCGGACCTGTAACATCCCAAAAGCCATTGTATTGATTCATTTGTCCGACTTTTTCTTCCAATGTCATTTCTTTCATCAAAAGCGAAATTCGTTCTTCGATAGGTTTTTTAGCATCCATATGTTTTTTTGTTTGAGCATGTCCGTTTGCGAGAACAATTAGCATAAAAAAGGCATATTTTTTAATTTGTTTTTTCATCATGTGGTTTTAGGTTTTGTAGTAGAGTTTGTTGAAACTTAATTTATTAATATTCTCTTATTTAGTACGACTTATTTTTTGATAATATAATTTTTTATATCTAATAGTGTAAAATCAGTAAAAAATTAAGAATGTAAATTTAGTTTTACTGTAATAGATAGAATACTATATTTGAAGCATTATATAATACAAATGATGTATTTGTCCCGTTTTGCTAACAGGTTGAGGTTTTTTTACTCAGGATTGAAGTAATGTTTGATTCCTGAATTGAAAAGTGCATAAAACAGAAAAGGGAGAAATTTCTATATTTAATTGAATCTACAATCTAAAATTTATCCATAAAAAAAGTCCTAATTTTCATTAGGACTTTTTTGCGAAGAGAAGGATTCGAATCAGACTATCTTTTTAATTCAAATTAGCATTATCATTTTTCTATCAAAATTATTTTAGAAACGATATTACTTTTTATTTCATTTTTTTCATCTGGCTGTGAGCCGCCAATTGCAAGCTTAATTTTTCCTTCGTATTGTTTTAAGCTTCCTTCGGCAGTAACATACGACAGGTCTTCAGGAGAAAGAGTAAAGGTGATGGTTTTACTTTCGCCTGATTTTAGATTAAGCCTTTCAAATCCTTTTAATGTTTTAATTGGTGCCTTTACAGCTGAATTCTGATTTATTAGATACAATTGGGCAACTTCTTCACCTTCTCTCTTGCCGGTATTGGTAATTTTTACAGAAATCGAAAGAGTTTCATTCTTTTTTATTTTTGAAGAAATATTCAATTGATCGTATTTGAACGAAGTATAGCTCAGACCATACCCAAAGCCGTAAAGAGGACTTCCCTTAAAATAACGATACGTTTTATTGTCCATGCTGTAATCAACAAAAGCTGATAAGTCTGCATCACTTTTGTAAAATGTTACAGGCAATCTTCCTGCAGGATTATAATCTCCAAAAAGAATATTGGCTACCGCAGTTCCTGCCGCCTGACCTCCATACCATGCGTTAAGGATTGCAGGAATATTTTCTGCTTCCCAAGGAATCGCAATTGCACTTCCGGTCATCATAACAAAAACAACTGGTTTTCCTGAGGTTTTTAGCGCTTGCATCAATCGGGTTTGTACTTGTGGGAGTAGGATAGAGGTGCGGTCACCTCCTGAGAATCCGGGAAAGTTAACAGGCATTTCTTCTCCTTCAAGCTGCGGAGATATTCCGCCAACATAAATAAAGGCGTCTGCATCTTTATTTCGATCCACCAATTTTGTAAAATCAGTTTTTTCAAAATTTCCGGTATTTAAGGCTACGTTTGCTTTTCCTTCTCCCTGCCAGTATTCTAAAACTAAATGATAAACCGCATCCTTTTTGGTTATTAATTTAAATGTTTTTTCTCCCCATCTGTTTTTCTCCCATGCGTTTATTACTTCTTTTCCATCAATTAAAAAGCGATACCCATCATCAGCATTGAGTTCAAAAGTAATAGAGCCATCCTGGTCAGCCTTAAAATCAGTGGTATAACGGGCAGAAAAATGGTTTGCTTTTATGTTATTAAGAACAGTTTCACCTTCCTGCCAAAAGTTATTAATTTCTGATTCTGTTCTTACTGCGGCCGGGTTTCCGGACAAATCGACATTATCGTAATATTGTGCTTTAAAACCCTGCTTTCCTTCGTATGAATATTGATTTTTAAGATCCTTGTAGACTAATAAAGTGTCATTAGTAAAATTAACTGCTTTTTCATAAACGACTTCTGTATTTGCGCCCAGTTTTTCTTTAATCCCTTGTAAAACAGTTGTCAATTTACTTGGGGTTCCGTTGTAGTTTCCTAAAATAGAAATTGAATTATCTGCATTTGGACCCAAAACCACAATCTTTTTTAAGTTTTTACTCAGTGGCAGTATATTTTTTTCATTTTTAAGTAAAACCATTGATTGACTGGCCATTTTTAAGGCATGATTGTTATGCTCTTTGCTCTCCAGAACAGAATCCGGAGTTTGGGCATATTGTACCATTGAAGCAGGATCAAACATTCCCAATCTGAAACGGATCATAAAAAGGCGTTTTACAGAAATATCAATTTGGTTCTCGCTGATTTTTCCGTTTTTTACAGCCTGAACCAGCGCTTTATAAGCATCTGTTCCGCAGTCAATATCGGTACCATGAAAAACAGCATCTGCTGAAGCTGATTCTGCATCCGGATGCGTTTTATGATTCTTAAAAAAATCGTCAATTGCCCAGCAGTCTGAGGTTACATAGCCATCAAACTTCCATTGGTTACGAAGAATATCTGTCATAAGAATGTCACTGGCACAGCAGGGCTGCGTTCTAAAAGCATTATACGCACACATAACTCCAGCGACTTTAGACTCGGTTACTAATTTTTTAAATGCAGGAAGATAGGTATCCCAGAGTTCATAAGGAGTTACATCAATATCAAAAGTGTGGCGCAAAGATTCAGGTCCGCTATGTACGGCATAGTGTTTTGCACAAGCAGCAGCTTTTAAGTATTTAGGATCATCTCCCTGAAGCCCCTTGACAAATGAATCACCTAAAATACTTGTCAAATAAGGATCTTCACCATAGGTTTCCTGTCCGCGTCCCCAGCGTGGGTCACGAAAAATATTAATGTTGGGTGTCCAGTAGGTTAATCCAAGGTAGCGCTCGTTGGTTCGATTGAGCTTGACGGCTTTGTTGTAGATTGCTCTTCCTTCCAGTGCCGAATAATCAGCCATTTTGAAGAGAGAATTTTTATCGAATGTTGCAGCCATCGCAATTGCCTGAGGATAAACGGTAGTTTTAAAAGGAGTTCGTGCTACACCATGTAAGGTTTCATTCCACCAGTCATAAGCCGGTATTCCCAGCCTTGCAATTGCAGGAGAAGAATTCAGCATTTGGGATACCTTTTCTTCTAATGTCAAATGTTTTACAAGATCATTTACCCGTTCTTCAAAAGATAATTCAGGATTTTGAAATGAAAATTTTTCTGTTTTTTCTTGTCCATAACAATAAGATGTTATGATGAGTGCGATTATGTAAGTAAATTTTTTTGTTCCCATTAGCTTTTTCTTTTATTGATTATTAAAGTGCTGAATTTGATTTTTTTTTATAATTTAAAAACAACCGATTGTGTAAAGAAATACTATTTTTTTGAAACTAAAAAATAATGTTTCAAAAATAATTAAAGAAGATTTCACGCGTCAAAAGATGCTGTTGTAAGTGATTCAACAGGCTTAATTTTGAAACAATCTTCTATTGTGTCACTAAAATAATTACATTTACTCATTATAGTATTTTAATTTATGGAAGAGCACAAGCATGTAACGATTTATGATATTGCCAAGAAATTGAATCTTGCTACATCAACAATTTCAAGAGCTTTAAAAGATCACCATAGTCTAAGTGATAAGACAATAAAAAAAGTAAAGCAGACTGCCAGAGAAATGGGGTTTGTTCCTAATACTTTAGCGGCTGGCTTGCGTGGTAATAAGTCTAAAACTATCGGTATTTTGATTCCGACAGTTACACAGCCTTTTTTATCCTCTCTAATCAGTGGTATTGAGATTGCAGCCCGTAAATCAGAATATTCTGTTATTATTATGCAGTCGCATGACTCTTATGACGTAGAAGTAGATTTGGCTAAATCATTATATAGTAACCGTGTAAGCGGCGTTATTTGTTCTCTGGCAATGGAGACAAAAGATACTTCTCATTTTAAGCAGTTTTCAAACAATAATATTCCGCTTGTATTTGTTGACAGGGTGCCCAGAGATTATGACACTTTCAGGGTTGTGATCAATAATCACCTGGCGGGTTACAAGGCAACTAAACATTTAATAGAACAAGGATGTAAGAGGATAGCGCACTTAACTGCCGGGTCAGAATTTGGTACTCTTTATAATGAAAGAAAAAGAGGTTATATTGATGCTTTAATAGAACATGATTTACCTGTTGATGAAGATTTAATCATAAGCTTAAAACACATGACTTATGAAGAAGGTGTAAAGGCCTGTAATCATTTATTTGATTTGAAAGAAGCGCCAGACGGCCTGTTTGCTCCCGGAGATATTCTGGCGGTAAGTGCCGTTCAGACTGCTAAAAAAAGAGGTATTAAAGTGCCTGAAGAGTTTGCAGTTATAGGATTTAATAACGATCCAATCTCAGAAATAATTGAACCTAATATTTCGACTATAACTCATCCTGCCGAAAAAATGGGGAAAGCTGCTGCTGAGTTAATTATTAAAAATCTAAAATCTGCTAAGGAAGAGGATGCAAAAGAGATTACTTTTTTAAATACACAAGTATTAATTCGTGAGTCTTCAAGGAAGATTTAAGCAATATTTTTAAATTTAAATAAAACCTGTTAATGTAATTTTATGTTAGCAGGTTTTTTTATATGAAATAGTTCAATCATGTAAATATGTAAGGAGGATGAAATAGACCAAAGCAGTAAGTAAAATGTTTTTTTATTTTTTTATTGCTTATTTTTTGTATTTTAGCACAACCGATTGCGATATTTGTAATATTTTTAATAACATATTTTTTTAGCATTTTTTCTGCTGATAGATTTGTTTTAAGTTGCAATAAGTGAGTTATGTTTAAAATTAGGGACAAAAAAAGATAAAATTAAATGGGCTGTATAAAAGAGACTTTTTTTAGAGTATTAGCATTGTTTATTATGGTTACCTGGACTGCATCAGCACAAAGGGATTATAAATTATGGCTTCAATATGATAAGATACAAAATGCTGTAATGGCTTCAGAATACAAAAATAATCTTCAGGGAATTGTTTCTTTGGGAAGTTCTCAAACTGCTAAAATTTCTTTAGCCGAATTAGAAACGGGAATATTGAATATGTTGGGAAATAAACCTGAAATTGGTTCAGTAATCAAAGGAGAGAATAATTTAATTGTGGGTTCTCAAACTGCCTTAAATTTAGACTTGCAAAAAGTACTTGAATCAGATTTCCAGAATATAAACAACGAAGGTTTTATCATTAAATCTATTTCATTAAAAAATAAAAAACAAATTGTCATTACCGGAAAAAATGATGTTGGGGTTTTGTATGGTGTTTATAGTTTTTTAAGATTAATGCAAACTCATACCTCAATCAAAAATTTAAATATTGTTGATTCTCCCAAAATAAACCTTAGGGTATTAAATCATTGGGATAATTTAGATCGGACTGTCGAACGCGGTTATGCTGGTTTCTCTTTATGGAATTGGCAAAAATTGCCTGATTTTATCGATCAGCGTTATATTGATTATGCCAGAGTAAATGCTTCAATAGGAATTAACGGAACAGTTTTGACGAATGTAAATGCGAATGCTCTGATCCTGACTCCGCAATATTTAGAAAAAGTAGAAGCCTTGGCAAATGTATTTCGTCCTTATGGAATCAAGGTGTATTTAACAGCACGTTTTTCGGCACCAATCGAAATTGGAGGTTTAAAAACAGCAGATCCAAAAGATGCTGCAGTTGCAAATTGGTGGAAAGATAAAGCGAAAGAGATTTATAAAAGAATTCCTGATTTTGGAGGATTTCTGGTGAAAGCTAATTCTGAAGGACAGCCCGGACCTCAAAATTACGGAAGAGATCATGTCGACGGTGCCAATATGCTGGCCGATGCTGTAGCGCCTTTTGGCGGCGTAATTATGTGGAGAGCATTTGTATATTCTGAACATGATGCCAATGATCGGGCAAAACAGGCTTATGCTGAATTTCAGCCGTATGATGGGAAATTTAAAAACAATGTAATTGTTCAGGTCAAAAACGGGGCAATAGATTTTCAGCCCAGAGAACCATTTCATCCTTTGTTTGGCGCCATGCCTAAAACACCTTTGATGATGGAATTTCAGATTACTCAGGAATATTTGGGTTTTAGCACACATTTAGTTTATCTGCCAAAATTATTTCAGGAAGTTTTAGCATCAGACACCTATCAAAAAGGTAAAGGAGCGACGGTTGCCAAAGTGATTGATGGTTCTTTGAGTCCGCAAAAGCTTACCGGAATTGCAGGAGTTTCGAATATAGGAAACGATTTAAACTGGACGGGTCATCCTTTTGCTCAGGCAAACTGGTACGGCTTTGGGAGATTGGCCTGGAACCCCTATTTAGATTCAGAAACAATTGCTGATGAATGGCTGAGATGTACTTTTTCGAACAATGAAAATTTCATCAAACCAATTAAAGAAATGATGATTACATCAAGAGAAGCGGTTGTAAATTATATGACACCACTTGGTTTGCATCATATTATGGATACCGGGCATCATTATGGTCCGGGGCCTTGGGTTTCTAATTTATCCAGACCGGAATGGAATCCGACGTATTATCATAAAGCAGATAAAAACGGAATAGGTTTTGACCGGTCAAAAACAGGAACAAATGCCACCGCTCAATATGCGCCGGAACAGGAAAAGATTTTTGATAATCTCCAAACTTGTCCTGAAATAGATTTATTATGGTTTCATCATGTTTCCTGGGATTATAAGCTAAAAAATGGTCAAACGCTTTGGAATGGTCTGGCTTTAAAATATCAGGAAGGTGTAAATCAGGTTCAGGAAATGCAAAATATCTGGAATAAATCCGAAATATATGTTGACAGCGAACGTTTTAAGGAAGTGCAAATGTTACTGGAAATTCAGTATAAAGAAGCAAAATGGTGGCGTGATGCGTGTTTGCTTTATTTTCAGCAATATTCGGGTCAGGAATTACCGGCAGGAGTAGAGAAATCAACACAAACATTAGAATATTTCAAATCATTAAAATTTCCGTTTGCACCGGGAAATTAATTATATAATAATAAAATAAAATGAGTACAAAAACAGCCATTGTAACCGGAGGAAATTCAGGTTTAGGTTTTGCAACTGCAAAGAAATTATGTGATAACGGAATCAAAACCTATATCATTGGAAGATCAAAAGAAAAAACAGAAGAAGCTTGCGCAGAAATTGGCGAAAATGCCGTTCCGGTTTTATTTGATTTAAATGATATCGCCGGAATTCCTGCTATGATTGAAAACATAACTAAAAATAATCCGATTGATATTTTGGTTAATAATGCCGGAATCAATCTGAAAAAAGAATTTCTGGATGTAACTGATGAAGATTTTCTGTCGATAATTCATACCAATCTTTTGAGTGTTTTTGCAGTGAGTAAAGCCGTGGTGAAAAACATGAAAGAAAACAACGGCGGAAATATCATAAACATAAGTTCAATGGCCTCACAATACGGAATTCCGAAAGTAATTGCGTATTCGGCCAGCAAAGGCGCAATCGAGTCTATGACAAGAGCAATGGCGGTAGAATTGGCGCCGTTTGGAATTCGTGTAAATTGTGTGGCTCCGGGTTTTATAAAAACAAAAATGTCTGCAAAAGCTTTAGACAGTGATCCTGAGCGAAAAAATAAAGTATTGGGCAGAACGCCAATGGGAATTTTGGGCGAACCATCTGATATTGCTGATGCGGTGTTTTACTTTGCATCCAATGAATCTAAATTTACAACAGGAACGGTTTTGCCTGTTGATGGCGGCAATAGTATTGGATTTTAAATTACAATTATTATGATCAAAATGCAACAAACGATGCGTTGGTTTGGACCCAACGACAATGTAACTCTGATTGATATTAAACAAGCAGGAGCAACCGGAATCGTAACTGCTTTGCACCAAATTCCGGTTGGAGAGGTTTGGGAGATAGCGGACATTAGAGAAAGACAACAGATAATTAAAGATGCAGGTTTAGAATGGACGGTGGTGGAAAGTTTGCCGGTTCATGAAGAAATAAAAAGAGCAAGTGGAAATTACGTTCAATATATTGAAAATTATAAAATTAGTATCAAAAACCTGTCGGATTGTGGTATTAAAATCATCACGTATAATTTCATGCCTATTTTAGACTGGGTTCGAACAGATCATAATTTTATCAATGAAGATGGAAGCAGGGCCTTGTTATACAATCAGGACGCTTTTACTTATTTTGATGTTTTTCTTTTAAAGAGACCAAATGCCGAAAGCGACTATACTGAAACGCAGAAAGAAAATGCACTAAAATTTGGTGATCAGCTTTCAGAAACTGAGAAAGCATTACTTTTTAAGAATGTATTGCTGGGATTACCGGGAAGTAAAATCAATTTTACAGCAGAGCAAATCCTTTCACTGCTTGATCATTATGCTGATATTGATAATAATAAACTAAGAGAAAACCTTATTCATTTTTTATCAGAAATAGCTCCAACTGCTTCAGAATATGGTGCGAAATTAGCAATTCATCCTGATGATCCGCCATTTTCGGTGTTAGGTTTACCCCGAATAGTTTCTACCGAAGATGATCTTAAAGCAATTTTTGAAGCAATTCCATTCAATTTAAATGGCTTGTGTTATTGTACAGGTTCTTTAGGAGCCAATCCGGATAATAATCTGGAGAAAATTATAGACGATTATGGAGATCGTATTCACTTTTTGCATCTTAGAAATACCTTCCGCGAAAGCGAAACTATTTTTAGAGAATCAGAACATTTAAAAGGTGATACTAAAATGGAAGTGATTGTAGAAAAACTTCTTTTGTTAATGAACGAGACAAAAGTGAGTTTGCCTATGCGTCCGGATCATGGTTTCCTGCATTCGGTTGATGAAACAAAAGAAACTTATCCGGGATATTCTCTGTCAGGAAGATTAAAAGGTCTTGCTGAGTTAAGAGGTTTAGAAATGGGAATTGCTTATATATTAAACCAATTGCCAGCCAAATAAAATTGAACTATTAACCTAAAACCATAAAAATGAAATTTATTAATTATTATTTACTACTCGTATCTCTAATACTATTAAGCAGTTGTAATGCAAAAAAGCAAGAGGTAGAAACAATCTCTTTAAAAGATAGCTATAAAGATGATTTTTACATCGGGACAGCTTTGAGTGCAGATCAAATCGAGGAAAAAGATGCCAAAGTAGATTCATTGATCAAAAAAGAATTTAATGCTATAACAGCAGAAAATATTATGAAGTCGATGTTTGTACATCCTTTTCCCAATAAATATGACTTTGCCTTAACAGATAAATTTGTGGCGTACGGAGAAAAAAACAAAATGTTTATTCACGGTCACACTCTGATCTGGCATAGTCAGTTGGCTCCGTGGATGGAAAAAATTAAAGACAGCACAGAGATGAAAGCTTTTATGAAAGATCATATTACAACAATTGTTTCTAAATATAAAGGACGAATCGATTCCTGGGATGTTGTCAACGAAGCTTTAAACGAAGACGGTACTTTGAGAAAGTCTGTTTTTTTGAATACACTTGGAGAGAAATACCTTGTTGACGCTTTTAAACTAGCTGCTGCTGCCGATCCTAAAGTAGATTTATATTATAATGATTATAATATAGAAGAACCTGCCAAAAGAGAGGGCGCTATTAAGTTGATAAAAAAAATAAAAGCAGCGGGCGGGAAAATCGACGGCGTTGGTATTCAGGGACATTGGAGGCTGGCGAGTCCTTCTTTAGATGAAATCGAAAAAAGTATTCTGGCCTATTCTGCGCTTGGTATTAAAGTAGCGATTACTGAACTTGATATTACAATGCTTCCGAATCCGTGGGATTTAAAAGGAGCTGATGTCAATCAGAATTTTGAAGGAAGTGCAAAAATGAATCCTTATCCGGAAAAACTTCCAGATTCTATTCAGGTAAAACTTGCGGATCGTTATGCTTCCATCTTCAAACTATTCTTAAAGCATAAAGATAAAATAAGCCGTGTAACATTTTGGGGAGTTCATGACGGACAGTCCTGGTTGAATGACTGGCCTATAAAAGGACGTACAAATTATCCATTATTGTTTGATACAAAGCTGCAACCTAAAAAAGCGTACAATAGTGTTCTGGAATTAAAAGAAACAAAAAAATAATTTTTGAGGTCAAAAACACCTGTTTTTTATGAATTATTTTACAATCGGTTGTTTTTGGTATTATTGTAATAATTAAACATATTAAATTTGCATAATATGTTTTTTTATCTAATTTTACACAACCGATTGTTTGAAATGAGATCACTTGTTTTTAAAATGTTAGATCATATAAAAGGAACCGGAAAAATGATAAAATAAATTCTTATTATTATAAAATCAAAAGCTGTTTTTGATTTTTGAATTAACCAAAATAACCACAAACCAATAATGAATTACATTTCTCAAAAATTATCTATAAAGGAAAAAATAGGATACAGTTTAGGCGACCTGGCAGCAAATTTAGTTTTCCAGACCCTGATGACCTATTTGGCTTATTTTTATACAGATATCTACGGATTATCGCCAACAGATTCTTCAATAATAATGCTGGTCGTAGGTTTAATTGCAGCCTTTATTTTTAATCCAATTATTGGTGTTTTGGCAGACAGAACCAGTACAAAATGGGGCAAGTTCAGACCCTGGATTTTAATTACTGCAATACCCTTGGGTTTTATTGCGCTATTAGCTTTTACAACTCCTGATTTTTCTTACCACGGAAAAGTAATATATGCCATAGTTACCTATACTTTGTTATTGCTTTTTTATGCCGGTAACAATTTACCTTATTCTGCTTTAAGCGGAGTAATAACAGGTGATATGCGTGAGAGAAATAGTATGTCGTCATATCGTTTTGTGGCGGTTATGTTTGCCCAGTTTTTTGTTCAGGTTTTCATGCTTGGTATTATTAAAAGTGCCGGAAACGGAGATAAAGCTGTGGGGATCGAAAAAGTGATGACAGTACTGGCTATAATAGGTACGATTATGTTGTTGATCACATTTTTAACAACTAAGGAACGTATTATTCCAAAGCCGGAACAAAAATCAAGTATTAAAGAAGATTTAAACGATTTAAAGAAAAATACGCCGTGGCTGATCATGCTTGCCCTTACGACCTTGGTTTTTATAACGCTGGCAATGAAAGGCGGTTCATATGTGTACTATTTTGAAAACTATGTAAATAAAGAACAGCTGGCCCTTTTTATTCAGCCAATTCTAGAGGTATTGTCCAATCTGGGATTAAATTATTTTGGAAGCGATCCTGTTTCGGCTGGATTTGGATTATTTAATGCCGGTGGTATTATCTTTATGATTGTCGGCATTACATTGTCTAAAAATCTTGCGGATAAATACGGAAAGCGAAATGTATTCAGATTGTTTTTATTTATTTCGACCCTATTTGTACTTGCATTTTATTTCTTTTCGCCACAATCTATTAGTTTGATGTTTTTCTCCCAAATCCTGCACGGTTTTTTTTACGGGATCACAATTCCAATTCTTTGGGCAATGATCGCAGATGTTGCCGATTACTCAGAATGGCTCAACAATCGTCGTGCAACGGCCATTATATTTTCGGCCATGATGGTGGGGTTAAAAGCCGGTTTAAGCATAGGAGGAGCCTTAACGACTTTATTTTTAGGATATTTTCATTATGTACCCAACTCCGCAACACAAACAGATACTGCTATAAACGGAATAAAATTATTGGTAAGTATTTTTCCTGCTATTCCATTTTTGGTTGGAGTTGCCTTGTTGTTTTTTTATAAGATCAATAAGAAAATGGAAACACAGATAGAAACTGACTTAAAACAAAGAAGAGCTTAATTATTTAAAATAAACATAAAAACGACTATGCCTGAAGATAGTATTGAAGAAATTAATTTTGAACAAATTAATAAATTAGCCATTTCGAAACCTTTAGTTTCGCACATGTACACGGCTGATCCATCAGCGCATGTATTCAACGGTAACATTTATATTTATCCTTCGCATGATGTTGATGCCGGGATTCCATTCAATGATAATGGAGATCATTTTGGTATGGAAGATTATCATGTTTTTTCGATGGAAAACATTCAATCAGAAGTGGTAGATAATGGTGTTGCTTTGCACGTAAGTGAGGTTGCATGGGCAGAAAAGCAAATGTGGGCGCCTGATGCAGCCTGTAAAAACGGTAAATATTATTTGTATTTCCCTGCTAAACGAGCTAACGGAATTTTCCAGATTGGTGTAGCGGTAAGCGATTCTCCGGTTGGGCCTTTTTTACCGGAACCTGATGCTATTAAAGGAAGTTATAGTATTGATCCTGCCGTTTTTGAGGACGAAGATGGTAAACATTATATTTATTTTGGCGGAATTTGGGGCGGACAGCTTCAAAAATACAGAAATAATAAATATGATCCGGCTCATGAAGAGCCAATTGGTAATGAACCCGCTTTAGGTCCTATTGTAGCCCTTTTGAGAGATGATATGTTAGAGTTTGCAGAAGAACCGAAAGAAATCAAAATAGTCGATAAAAACGGAGAGACTTTAGCGGCGAATGACAACAATCGTCGTTTTTTTGAAGCTTCGTGGGTACACAAATACAACAACAAATATTATTTTTCTTATTCTACCGGTGATACTCATTTTATCTGTTATGCCATAGGAGATAATCCGTATGGGCCTTTTACGTATCAGGGAAAAATTTTGAATCCTGTAATAGGCTGGACTTCACATCATTCTATTTGTAAGGTCGATAACGATTGGTATTTATTTTACCACGATTCGAGTTTGTCAAAAGGAGTAACGCATTTAAGAAGTATGAAAATGACTAAAATTGATTATCTCGAAGATGGTACAATTGTAACGATAGATCCTTATGGTATAAGGAGAATGATCGATTAGGATTTCGGTTTATGGTGAAAATAATAGTAATACGCTAAAATTTTATTTTCTATGGAAAGGGGAGATGAGAAAGGAAAAAATACTACCAGTCAATATACTTCAAAGAGAATAGAAATTGATTGTGTGATCTTTAATTTTGAAGGAGAAAACCTGAAAGTTTTATTGGTTAAACACAAGGACAATCAGGGAAATTTAAAATTTGAACTCGCTAATGATTACATCAAAGAAGGTGAAACAATATCAGGTACTGCTCAAAATATTTTAAGAAAGTACATTGGCGTTGATAATTCCTTTCTGGAACAGTTGAAAGCTTTTGGTTGTCCATCTCCATCATCCTCTCAGGAAGATATTTCGATAGGATATTATGCGATGGTAAAAAAAGATATAGAGGATATAGAAAATGAGATCTTCAATCCAAATGTAGTATGGGTTGGTATCAACGAAATTAAAGGTTTAAACGATAAGCATAAAGCAATTCTGGATTATAGTCTGAAAGAATTGCGAAAGAATATTTGCAAAAGCGCCATTGGATTTAATTTGTTGCCGGAGAAATTTACTTTATTACAAGTCATTCACCTTTATGAAGAAATCCTCGGAATCGAGATCAATAAATCTAATTTCAGAAGAAAGATATTGCAAATGGATTTAGTACACGATTCAAATGAAAAAGAAGAAGCTGTTTCGCACAGGGCTGCTAAACTTTACAGAATCGATTTGGAACAGCAGGAAATGCTATCACAAAGAGAACTTAATTTTAATTTTTAAATAACTGATGCATATCTATTTAAATTAATTATTGCCTGGTTTTTTGAAGGATAAAATTAAATTTGAAATGTTTTTATAATTGTTTGACAAAATAAGAATTCATATTTTTCTTACAACAAATTTA